>JAABUN010000277.1_pt1 | contig 134331 bp, 142 predicted proteins | sample 5559311 | NCBI WGS metagenome assembly JAABUN01 (sample SAMN10711877, study PRJNA513370) | rock metagenome | isolation source: Antarctica rocks | place: Antarctica: Victoria Land, Siegfried Peak sud
GGGTGTCCAGGTCGGCGTCCACGCGAACCTCCTGTTCGGCGTCGGGTTCCAACGCCGATCCTGGGCACCCTCCACGCGTTCCTCAGCGCAACACGCCGCACCAACCCTTGGAATCGGTCATCTAGTCCCCCGCCACCGGTCATCGAGGACGTCGTGCCGTCCGGGCAGTGGGTGGCCTTCGTCAAGCACGACTGCCCGACGTGCGTCCTGATCGAGCCCGTCCTGCAGCAGCTGGCCGCTGCTGGCGACCTGCGCGTGCACAGCCAGGACGACCCGTCCTTCCCCGGCGGTGTCGCCGTCGTCGACGACCGTGAGCTCGAGGCGAGCTGGCGAGCAGGCGTCGAGGCGGTGCCCACGCTGTTGCGAGTCGAGCACGGCGACGAGACCGGCCGGGTCACCGGCTGGCTGCGCGAGCAGTGGGAGGACCTCACCGGCGTCGACGGTCTCGGGCCCGACCTCCCGGACCACCGGCCCGGCTGCGGCTCACGCTCGGTCGAGCCCGAGATCGCACCCGAGCTCGAGCGGCGCTTCGGCGACCGGGTGCTGGCCAGTCGCACCGTCGAGCTGGCCGACCTCGACGACGACGTCGAGCTGGCTTACGCCCGGGGCTGGACCGACGGCCTGCCGGTCGTCGCTCCGACCGAGGCGAGGGTGATCGCCATGCTCACCGGCACCTCGCGCCGCCCTGACGACGTGGTCGCCCTCGTCCCGCCGGACCTCGCACCCGCCACGGTCGAGAAGGTGGCCGTCAACGCGGTCCTGGCCGGCTGCCTACCGGTGCACCTGCCGGTGGTGCTGGCGGCGGTCGAGGCCGCCTGCACGGACGCGTTCAACATGCACGGCGTGCTTGCCACCACCTTCCCGGCGGGCCCGGTCCTCGTCGTCGACGGGCCGGTCACCGCGCGGGCCGGCATGAACGCCGCCGAGAACGCGCTCGGGCAGGGCAACCGCGCGAACTCGACCATCGGACGGGCCCTGCAGCTGGTGGTGCGCAACGTCGGCGGCGGCCGTCCGGGCGAGGTCGACCGGGCCATGCAGGGCTCGCCGGCCAAGGTGGGCTTCTGCTTCGCCGAGTCCACGGACGACCCGCCGTTCGCGCCGCTCGCCGCGAGCCGCGGCGTGCCGGGCTCGGCGCTGACGGTGTTCGCGGGCAGCGGCACCGTGCCGGTCGTCGACCAGCTCTCGCGCACGGCCGAGTCGCTGGCGCGCAGCCTCGCCGGGGTGCTGCGGGCGGTCCCGCACCCCAAGCTGGCGGTCGCCTTCGACGCGCTGCTCGTCATCGGTCCCGAGCACGGCCGGGTGCTGCGCGAGGCGGGCTGGGACCGCGACCGGCTGCTCGCCGAGCTCGAGCAGCTGCTCGCCCTGCCCGGCGACGAGCTCGTGCGCGGCGCGGACGGCATCGCCGAGGGCCTGCCGCCGGCGGCAGCCGGCACGACCGTGCCGAAGTTTCGCCCCGGCGGGCTGCTGCTGGCCTACGCCGGAGGCGCCGCCGGGCTGTTCTCGACCGTTGTGCCAGGCTGGGTCAGCGGACCCGGCGGGAGCGAACCCGTCACCGTTGCCATCGAGGAGAGCTGATGCGCGTCCTGGTCGACCCGACGTCCGAGCGGCGCACCGAAGCGCGCAGCCGCAACCCGCGTCCCGACTCGCTGGCCGGCCGCACGGTCGGTCTGCTCGACATCAGCAAGGCCCGCGGCGACGTCGTGCTCGACCGGCTCGCCGAGCTGCTCGAGGCCGACGGCGTGACGGTGCGCCGCTACACCAAGCCGACCTTCGCCAAGCCGGCCCCGGTCGACCTGCGGGCCGAGATCGCGATGCACTGCGAGGTGGTCATCGAGGCGCTGGCCGATTGAGGCAGTTGCACGTCGTGCAGTGTGCACGACATCGCTGATCTGGAAGCCCGCGGCGCGGTGGGGGTCTTTCTCGCCAGCACGCCGTTCGTCGACGCGGCGCAGGCCCAGGGGCGGGCGCTCGGCTTCGACGCGTCGCTCGTGCTCGTGCCGCACCCGGTGCAGGACCGCACCGACGCCGAGCTCGTCCGCGTCGCCGACGACGCCTACCGCGCGGTAGTGGCGGCCGTGACGTCGGCCTGAGCAGTCCGCGTCGCGCCTGGCCGACGGGTCGTGCCATCGTGGCGCAGATGAGCACTGTCGCGCCGGTCGTCGTCGTCGGCGGGGGGCACAACGGCCTGGTCGCGGCCTGCTACCTGGCGCGGGCCGGCCGCGACGTGCTCGTGCTCGAGGCGTCCGACCGGCTGGGCGGCGGCTCGCGCACCGAGGAGACGATCCCGGGGTACCGCTTCAACACCCACAGCGCCGCGCACAACATCATCAACATGACGCGCATCCCGGCCGAGCTCGACCTCGCCGGTGCCGGACTCGAGTACGTGCCCATGGAGCCGTTCGCCACCGGGTTCTTCTCCGACGGGCGGATCGTGCGCTTCCACCGCGACATCGACGAGACCGTCGCCTCCATCGCCGAGCACGACCCGGCCGACGCCCGCGCCTACGCCGCCTTCATGCACAAGGCGGTGCCGCTCGTGCGTACGGCGGTCACCGGGCTCGAGTCGGGATCGAACCCGTCGGGCGTGCTGCGGGCGGCCGGCGAGCGCATCGTCCCGCTGCTGGCCGGCGTGCGCCGCAACGGCGGTCCGAGCGGGCTGTTCCGCACCCTGACCGCGCCGTACGGGGCGCTGCTGCAGACCGAGCTGGCCAGCGACCTGACGCGGGCGCCGGTGTCGGCCTTCGCGAGCCACTCCTCGGCCGGGCCGCACGCGAACGGTGGCTCCTTCTTCGCGCTCTGGCAGGCCGCCTACCACCTCTACGGGCAGTGGCATGCCCGCGGCGGCTCGCAGGCGCTGATCGACGCGCTCGCCACCCGGCTCGCGAGCTGGGGCGGCCGGTGGCAGACCGGCGCGGTCGTGCGGCGCATCGACGCCGCCGGCGGGCGGGTGCAGGCGGTCGAGCTCGAGGACGGCAGCAGGCAACCCGCCAGCGCCGTCGTCACGGCGATCGACGTGCAGAGCGCGCTGCTCGAGCTGCTCGACCCCCCGCTGTCCGGTCGGCCGGCGCGCGAGCTCGCCGCGGCGCACCGCGGCAACGCCGTGCAGCTCGTCGTGCACCTCGCGACCGACTCCCTGCCGCCCTACCCCGGGGCGCGACCGGGCGACTGGAACGGGTTGCAGTCGCACGTCGACACGATGGAGCAGCTGCGCCTCGGCTTCCTCGCCGCCGAGGCGCACCGCCTGCCCGATACGCCGCCCACCTACTGCTTCACCCCGAGCACCTACGACGACTCGCTCGCGCCGCCCGGCCACCACACGGTCTACCTCGCCTGCCCCTGCGCGCCCTTCGACGTCGAGGGCGGCTGGCAGGCGCACGCGGAGGACTTCGCCGACGCGATGGTCGAGCAGGTCGAGCAGCACGCGCCGGGCTTTCGCAGCACGGTGCTCGCGCGAAGCATCCGTACCCCGACGGCGATGGCCGAGGAGCTGCGCTGGCCGGGCGCGCACCCGATGTACCTCGACATCAGCTTGGACCAGCTCGCGTTCCTGCGTCCGACCCGGCGGCTGTCCGGCCACGCCGTGCCGGGCACCCGCGGCCTCTACACCTGCGGGGCCTCGACGGCCCCCGTCGGCGGCATCGCCGGCAGCTCGGGCAAGGCCGCGGCGCTGCGCCTGCTCAAGGACTGACGCCGGCCGCGTGCGTCCCGAGCCGGGCGAGCACCGCGGGCACCTCGGGCGCCGGCGTCGGTCGGCCGAACAAAAAGCCCTGCCCGTACGGCGTACCCAGCGCCGACACCGTGCGCCGCTGCTGCTCGGTCTCGATGCCCTCGACGGTGCAGCCGAGGCCCAGCTGCTTCGACAAGCCGACGACGGCGCCGACGATCGCGGCGTCCACGCCGGCCTCGGACAGCTCGGCGACGAAGGACCGGTCGAGCTTGACGGCCGACAGCGGCAGCCGCCGCAACCGCGTCAGCGAGGAGTAGCCCGTACCGAAGTCGTCGAGCACGAAGCGCACGCCGAGCGCCCGCACCGCAGCGATCGTCCGCTCTGCCGCACCGCCGCCGTCGAGCAGGCTGCGTTCGGTGAGCTCGAGCTGCAACCGGTCGGGCGCAAGGCCGCTCCCGGACAGCGCCTGCTGCACCTGCCGGGTCAGCGGACCACCGAGCTGCCCCGGGCAGACGTTCACGGCGACCGCGATGTCGACGCCGAGCGCCCGCTGCCACGAGCGCACCTGCCGCACCGCGGTGTGCAGGACCAGCTCGTCGAGGCTCGCAGCAGACCGCTCGACTCCGCCGTCTCGAGGAAGGACTCGGGGTGCAACAGCGTGCCGTCCGGCGTGCGCACGCGCATGAGCGCCTCTACCGCGACGACCCGGCCCGAGCCGAGCGCGACGATTGGCTGGTAGTGCACCTCGACGCGCCGCTCGGCCACCGCGCCGGCCAGCACGGACTGCAGGCGCTCGCCCGCCCGGGCCCGTTCGCGCATGCTCTCGTCGAACAGCTCGTAGCGTCGACGCCCGTTGCGCTTGGCCAGATACATCGCGGTGTCCGCGTCGGCGATGAGCTGCTCGGGGTCGCTGCCCTCGACCGGGCACAGCGCCAGGCCGATGCTGGCCGAAGCCGGCACCTCGTCGTCGCCGAGGCTCACGGGCAGCCGCAGGGTCGACTCGATGCGGGCGGCCAGCGCACGGGCCTCCTGCTCGTCGTCGAGGCCGGTGGCGATGACGAGGAACTCATCGCCGCCGAAGCGCCCGACGACGTCGTGGGGACGCACCGTGGCCCGTAGGCGCGCCGCCGCCTGGCGCAGCAGCACGTCACCAGCCGCGTGACCGCGCGCGTCGTTGAGCTGCTTGAGGCCGTCGAGGTCGATGAACAGCACCGCCACGAGAGCGTCTTCGCGGCGCCGGGACGACACGGCCGCGGTGAGCCGCTCGAGGAGCAGCGAGCGCCCCGGCAGGTCGGTCAGCACGTCGTGCTGGGCCATGCGTCGCAGCTCGGCGTCGGTCTCGCGGCGAGCCGTGACGTCCTCGACCTGGCACAGGATCAGCTCGTCGCCGTCCTCGGTGGGCAGCGCGATGCCGGTGACGACGGCGTGCACCACGCGCCCGTCCACGTGCAGGTAGCGCTTGGTGACCTGACCGCGCCCCAGGCGCGGATCTCTGCAGCGACACGCCTGGCAAGAGGCCGGTCCTGAGCCACCGTGATGCCGTCGGACGTGCGACCGGCGAACCACGACACGGGGCGACCGACGAGCGCCGCGAAGGCCTCGTTCGCGTGCACGAAGCGTCCACGTGCGTCGAGCAGGGCCATCGCCACCGCGCTGGCGGTGAAGGCGGCCCGGAAGCGCTGCTCCGACAGGCGCAGCCGCCGGGCGTCGCGGCGCCGGTCGGTGACGTCGGTGACGGCGAGCTGCACGAGCTCGCCGCCGGGCACCGGCACGCCGCGCAGCAGGATCCACCGCTCCGGCTCGCCGGCCAGCCGCAGCTCGACCTCCTGTCGCGTGCTGTCGTCGACCGACTCGAGCATGGTGCGCGCGGCCCGTCGGTGCAGGGGGTGCACGTCGTCGAGAAGTGCCCGGCCGACCATCTGCTCGGGCCGCAGGTCGAGCAGCTCGGCGGCCGCGGCGTTCGCGTAGTGCGCGACCCCCGTCCGGTCGACGACGAGCAGCGCGTGGCGGCTGGTCGCCAGCAGCTCCCGAACGTCCACCCGTCCAGTGTGACGCAAGCCGGTGAGGGCGTACGTTGCGGTCATGTTGAAGCTGACTGTCCTGTACACGCGGCCGGAGGACGAGCAGGCCTTCGAGCAGCACTACACCGGAGTGCACCTGCCGCTGGTCGCCGAGATGCCGGGGCTCACACGCGTCGAGAGCGCCCGCTGCGTCGGGACCCCCGACGGCAGTCCGGCCCCCTACCACCGCACCGCCGACCTGTACTTCGCCGACTCCGCCGCCATGGGCGAGAGCTTCGCCACCGAGCAGGGCCGGCGCACGGCCGCAGACGCCGCGGGGCTCGCCGAGCGCACCGGCTCGACGGTGTCGATGCTCGTGTGCGCGCTCGACGACCAGACCTGATCGCCCGTTCGGGTGACACGCCCGGCGTCGCTCAAGTCAACCTGCCCATCGCCGATGGTTCTGCCACGGCCACCCATGTCGGGCCGTCGGGTGACGCAGTCCGGGACTGCGTGCGGCAGAAGGGGCGGACACGATGCCTCGGTGGGCAGGGCGGGCGACGACCGCGCGTCGGCGGTCGCGGCGCGGTGGGCTGGCGCTCGCGACGGCGTCCCTGGTCGTGCTGTCGTCGACGGCCAGCATCGGCCTCGTCAAGCAGGGCGCGTGGACAGACGCGGATGGCCTGTTCCCGCTCGCGGCGAGCACGGCCGCGCCGAGGCTGACCGTCCTGCTGCCCCCGCTGCCCGAGACTCCGCGTCCTGACGCTCCCGTCCGCTCGACAGGTGCGCGCGGCAAGGAGAGGCAGCTTCCCACCGGCCACGACGCAGCGGTCCCCCCGCAGCAGCCCGTGGAGTCCCGACGAGGCGCTGCTGCCGTCCAAGGCTCCTTTGCCGAGCGGGGCGGTGCCACCGGTCCGGCTCCAGCGACCGGAACCCGCCCGCAGCCCGTCGACCAAGCGCCGCCCGCGGCCCCGGACGGGACCGACGCGGCGACACCGCCGGACGGGGCACTTGTCGGTGGCGTGGGTAGCGGAGCCGGCACCGAGATGCCTGCCCCGCAGATGCCCTCGCCCCCTCGCAAGGCCGACGTGAAGGGCAAGGGCCCCTTCGACCGGCTGAGCGAGCGGCAGGCCAGAGGCAAATACCAGGGCAATCCGGTGACGGACACGATGCTCGACCCCGCTCCTGCGCCTGCTGCCCCCGACCCGAGCGCCCCGCTCGAGGGTCCGGCGGGCGACGCCTGTCCGATTGACGAGGTGCCCGTCGACGGCCTTGTCGACGACGCTGCTGTCCCGGACCAGCCGCCGTTCGACCCGGTGGCCCTGCCGGACGTACCCGATGTGCCGTCGGACCAGGACGCCGCGACGGAACAGACCACGACCACGCTGCACATCGAGGACGCCCCCGGTCTCATAGCGAACGGCGCGGTCGCCGTCGGATGCCCAGTGAGCGAGCCGCCGCCCGCGCCCGTGCCGCCGGAGCCGGAGCCGGAGCCGACGCCTGAGCCCGAATCGTCGCCGGAGCCGTCGCCGTCGACGGACCAGCCCGCGGAACCGCACACGACAGACGGGCCGGCCACGCTGAGCGGCACGACCGAGGCGAACGAGCGGCCGCCGTCGGCAGAGGTTGCCGAACCGGCCGAACCCGCTCACCCGGCCGAGCCCGCCGAAGCCGCCGAGCCCACCGAGACCACCCAGACCACCGAGCCCACCGAGCCCACCGAGCCCACCGAGACCACCCAGCCCGCCGGGCCGACCGGTGCGCCAGGCGACCCGGAGCCGGTGCCGGCCACCGCTCCGGCCGACAGCAGCGACAGCGCCGTCGACTCAGCCGTCGAGTCGAGCGGGCCGGTCGACAGCGGCACCGACCCCCTCCCGCCGGACGAGGGCGCCGCTCCGCCGGCGCCTGCCCCGGCGGCGCCCGCGTCCTGACCTGCACTTCTCCCAGGCCCGCAGGACGGGGCGCCGGACGCGCTCCCGCGCTCCGTCGACGCGACTCCTGCACCAGACGCGCGCGATGTCTGCGACGATGCTGGCGGATGACGGCCACCACACCGTCGCCCGCCACCGCACCGATCCACGGCCGGCGCCCACCCCGCGCCGGTCGTCGCCCGTCCGGCCACCCCGGCGCGGGCCGAGAGGAGACCGCGTTGTCCGTGCTGGACGTGCCGAACGTTGCCAGCGGCGAGCTGGTGCAGCTGCTGACCCCGGAGGGCGAGCGGGTCGAGCATCCCGACTACGCCCTCGACCTCACCGACGAGGAATACCGCTCGCTCTACCGCGACCTGGTGCTCGTGCGGCGCATCGACATCGAGGCCACCGCCCTGCAGCGCCAGGGCGAGCTGGGCATCTGGGCCGCGCTGCTCGGGCAGGAGGCGGCGCAGGTCGGCAGCGGCCGGGCCCTGCGTGCGACCGACTTCGCGTTCCCGACCTACCGCGAGCACGGCGTCGCCTGGTGCAAGGGCATCGACCCGCTTCAGCTGCTCGGCTTGTTCCGCGGGTCGAGCAACGGCGGCTGGGACCCGCACGAGCACCGCTTCAACCTGTACACGATCGTCATCGGCAGCCAGACCCTGCACGCCACCGGCTACGCGATGGGCATCACGAAGGACGGCGCGGTCGGCACCGACGACGGCGAGGCGGCGATCGCCTACTTCGGCGACGGCGCCAGCAGCCAGGGCGACGTCAACGAGGCCTTCGTGTGGGCCAGCGTCTACAACAGCCCGGTCGTGTTCTTCTGCCAGAACAACCAGTGGGGCATCTCGACGCCGACCGCGACCCAGACCCGCATCCCGCTCTACCAGCGCGCCCGCGGCTTCGGCTTCCCCGGCGTGCGGGTCGACGGCAACGACGTGCTCGCCTCGTACGCGGTGACCAAGCGGGCGCTCGACGACGCACGGACGGGCCAGGGACCCACGCTGGTCGAGGCCTACACCTACCGGATGGGGGCGCACACCACCTCCGACGACCCGACGCGCTACCGGGTCGCCGCCGAGCTCGAGGCGTGGAAGCTCAAGGACCCCGTCGAGCGCATGAAGGCCTTTCTGTACAAGCAGCAGCTGGTCGACAGCTCCTACTTCGAGGCACTGGAAGGCGAGGCGAACGAGCTGGCCGCCCGGCTGCGCAAGGGCTGCCTGGAGATGCCCGATCCCGACCCGCTGACGATGTTCGACGCCGTCTACGCCGAGCAGACCCCGCTGCTCGAGGCGCAGCGGGCCGAGTTCGCCGCGTACCTCGCCGGGTTCGAGGACGCCCACATCGAGCAGGGGGGGCACTCCTGATGACGACGCTGACGATGGCCAAGGCGCTCAACGAGGGCCTTCGTGCCGCGATGGAACGCGACCCGAAGGTCCTGCTCATGGGCGAGGACATCGGCAAGCTGGGCGGCGTCTTCCGCGTCACCGACGGCCTGCAAAAGGACTTCGGCGAGGACCGGGTCTTCGACACCCCGCTCGCCGAGTCCGGGATCATCGGCACCGCGATCGGCCTCGCGATGCGCGGCTACCGGCCGGTGTGCGAGATCCAGTTCGACGGCTTCATCTACCCCGGCTTCGACCAGATCGTCAGCCAGCTCGCCAAGCTGCACGCCCGCAGCCGCGGCGCCCTTCCGATGCCGCTGACGATCCGGGTGCCCTTCGGGGGCGGTATCGGCGCCGTCGAGCACCACAGCGAGAGCCCCGAGGCCTACTTCGCCCACACCGCCGGGCTGAAGGTCGTGTCGTGCTCCAACGCCGTCGACGCGCACTTCATGATCCAGCAGGCGATCGCCAGCAACGACCCGATCATGGTCTTCGAGCCCAAGCGGCGTTACTGGGAGAAGGCCGAGGTCGACACCTCGATGACGCCCGACCCGCTGTGGCGGGCCAGGGTCGTGCGGGAGGGCACCGACCTCACGCTGCTGTGCTACGGGCCCATGGTCAAGACGTGCATGGACGCCGCGACCGCCGCCGAGGCCGACGGCCGCCAGCTCGAGGTCGTCGACCTGCGCTCGCTGTCCCCGCTCGACCTCGACACGCTGCGCGACTCGGTGCGCCGCACCGGCCGCGCGGTCGTCGTGCACGAGGCGCCCGGCAACATCGGCCTGGGGGCCGAGCTCGCCGCCCGACTGTCGGAGGACCTGTACTACGAGATGGAGGCTCCGGTGCTCAGGGTGACCGGCTTCGACACGCCCTACCCGCCGTCGCGGATGGAGGAGGAGTACCTGCCGGACCTGGACCGGGTGCTGCACGCCGTCGACCGATCGCTGGCCTACTGATGAGCCGGATGCGCGAGTTCAAGCTGCCCGACCTCGGCGAGGGGCTCACCGAGGGCGAGATCCTGCAGTGGATGGTGGCGCCGGGCGACACCGTGACCCTGAACCAGGTCATCGTCGAGGTGGAGACGGCCAAGGCCGCGGTCGAGGTGCCCTCGCCGTTCGCCGGTGTCGTGACCGAGATCCATCATGAGGCGGGCTCGACGGTCGACGTCGGTGCGCCGATCATCACCTTCGACACCGACCCGTCGGCCGGGCCGCTCGAGGAGGCGGCGCAGCAGGCGGCGGCCGGCGCGGCGGCGAACCCGGTGGAGAGCGCTGCGGTCAAGGAGGTCTCGGCCGTCGCCGACGACCCGGCCGAGCTCGAGGACATGGTGCCGCGCCCGCCGGACGACGAGTCGGGCCCGCAGGGCGCCCTGATCGGCGAGGTCGGCCCGAGCGGGCGCACCGCGACGCTCGTCGGGTACGGCCCGAAGTCGGTGACGGCGGTGCGCCGGCCGAGGCGGGACACCGCCGGTGGGCCAGCGTCCGCTGCCGCTGCCCCGGACCAGGACGAGGACCCGAACGCGGACGCCGGGTCGGGCGAGCGCGCGGACGACGGTGTGCAGAAGGTGCATCGCGCCGCTGAGACCGGCCGCGAGTCGACGGCGCAGCTCGGGCAGCGCGCCGCCGGCCGGTCCGTGCTGGCCAAGCCGCCGGTGCGCAAGCGGGCCAAGGAGCTCGGCGTCGACCTGGGCCGCGTGCAGGCCACCGGTCCGGCGGGCAGGATCACCCGCGACGACGTCGAGCGCGCCGGGGACCAGGCCGCGCAGCGACCGGGCGCCGACCCGTCCTCCGAGGGGCAGCGCGACCCCGCCTCACGTGAGCGGCGCTTGCCGATCAAGGGCGTGCGCAAGCTGACGGCCGCCGCGATGGTCGACAGCGCGTTCACCGCCCCGCACGTCACCGAGTTCGTGACCCTGGACATCACCCCGACCATGGAGCTGCGCCAGCGGGTGGCAGCCATGCCGGAGTTCGCCGGCGTCAAGGTCAGCCCGCTGCTGTTCGTGGCCAAGGCGCTGCTGCTCGCGGTCTCCCGCAACTCCGAGATCAACAGCTCGTGGGACGAGGCGGCGCAGGAGATCGTCGTCAAGGACTACGTCAATCTCGGCATCGCCGCCGCGACCCCCCGAGGGCTGATCGTGTCGAACGTCAAGGACGCCGACCAGATGTCGCTGCCCGAGCTGGCTGGCGCCCTGACCGAGCTGACCACGACCGCGCGCGAGGGGCGCACGCCCCCCGCCGACATGGCCGGCGGCACCCTCACCATCACCAACGTCGGTGTGTTCGGGGTCGACAACGGCACGCCGATCCTCAACCCGGGCGAGGCGGCGATCCTGTGCTTCGGCGCCGTGCGGCCGACGCCCTGGGTCGTCAACGGCGAGATCATGATTCGCCAGGTGACCCAACTGTCGCTGTCCTTCGACCACCGCCTCGTCGACGGCCAGCTCGGCTCGCAGTTCCTCGCCGACATCGCCCGCGTGCTGTCCGACCCGACGACCGCGCTGGTCTGGGGGTAGTGGTGGTTGCTCGTCCCGACCGGATGGGCGCAAGATCCACTTGACGTCCAGCATCCGGCTGCTCACGCACGCCGACACCGACACTGCCTGGCAACTGGGTCGGCTCGCGTTCGGCGGCACGGACGCCGCTCCACCAGCGGGCTACAGCAGCGAGCGGCCTGGACGGCTCACGTGGGGAACCTTCGTGGACGGGCAGCTCGTGGCGACGGCGACCGATCGCGAGCAGCACCAATTCTTCGGGGGCCGGTCGGTGCCCACCGCTGGGGTCGCCGGGGTGGTCGTGGTCCCCGAGCGCCGCCGTAGTGGACACTCGCGTGCCCTGCTCACCCACCTGCTGGTTGCCGCCCACCAGCGCGGAGCAGTGCTCAGCACGCTCTTCTTCACGACTCCGGTGCCCTACCGGCAACTGGGCTACGAGCAGGTGGGCGTTCTTCGGTGGACCGCTGTGGCCACCGAAGCGCTGGCCGGGCTGCATATCCCCGCTGGTACCAGCCTGCGGGCTGCCACTCCTGCTGACGTGCGTCGGCTGGGTGAGATCCGTACCGAGGTCGCTCGCGCGGGCACCGGCGCGATGCACCGCACCGGGCCGCTCTACGACTGCGCCGCGACCGACGAGCTGGCGCAGCATGACGGCACCACGCTGGCCGTGGATGATGACGGGACGGTTCAGGGCTTCAGCAGCTGGAACCGCGGCGCCGGCTCCGACGTCACGGCCGTGCTCACCGTCCCGGACCTCGTCGCGCTGACTGCGGATGCGACGATCGCCCTGCTGGCGAACCTCGGCAGCTGGGCCCAGGTGGCCCCGACGCTGCACCTCCGACTGCCCGATCCAGACCCCGCCGTGCTGCTCGGCGCCTTCACCCACACTTGGGTGCTCCGTGCGGAGCCGTGGATGCTGCGGGTGCTCGATGCTGCCGGTGCCATCGCCGCGCGGGGCTGGCCGCCCCCAGCCCGCGGCGCCCTCGACCTGTTGCTCGCCGATGAGGCGTGTCCGTGGAACGCTGGGCCCTGGCGGCTGCAGCTCGACGGGGGCGACGGAGCTCTCGAGCCGGGTGGCACAGGCGCGCTGCGGCTGGGTCCCCGCGGACTGGCTGCCTGGTACGCGGGCACTTCGCCATCGACGCTGCGCAGGGCCGGGCTACTCACCGGCGGCACCAACCACGACGACATGCTGCTCGCCGCGACCACGGCAGGACCGCCGGCCGCGCTGCTGGACTACTTCTGAGCTGCGCCCCTCGGCGCAGGGCCCGTCCGGCAGCGGCTTCGGGTGCGCACGCTCGCCGGCGAGGACCTCGACGCGTCGTCGCTCGCGGCGGGCAGCCGATCGCGGTGCTCGACTCGGGCCAGCTCAGACCAGGCTGTCGAGCGCGGTGATCTGCCGTCGCAGGGCGACCTGTCGGTAGGAGGCCTCGAGCAGCTCGGACACCTCAGCCAGCTCGACGCGGGACGCCAACAGGTTCAGGCCGAGCCAGCCGGACGGACCCCAGTAGGCGGGCGCGCTGAAGCGGGGATCGGCCAGCAGCGCGTCGCGCTCGTCCGGCTCCGGCTTCACCACCAGCACCGACGACCGCTCGAAGATCGCAAACATCTTGCCCTTGCTCCCGGCCCGAAAGGTCGGCCGACCCCACGCCAGCCGCTCGACCGCCTCGGGCAGTGCGAGCGCCAGCCGGCGGATCTCGGCGAGGTAGGGGTCGTCGTCTGCGTACGTAACGGGATGGCTCATCGCCGCTCACCCTTGGTCGGCAGCGTGCGGACGTAGGCGACGGCCGTATCGACCCAGGCTCGCAGCGCAGCGTCGCTCGTCAGCCCGGCCGGTGCGACGCGAAGCCAGCCAGGCATGTCGCGGCCCCGCATGACGACCTGTTCGGCGCTCGGGTCGGTGAGCAGTCGACCGGTCTCGGCCGGGTCGGTCCGGAGCATGAGCCCGCGGCCACTCACCGCAACGGCAAGGCGACCGTCGAGCAAAAAGGCGAGCCCGCCGAACATCCGCCGCTCGTCCGCCCCGGACAACGCCGCCCGCACCCGGTCGGCGAGCTCGTCGTCATCGGTCACAGGGGCGAGGATGCCCTTCCCGGCCGAGGGAGTCGAGCGGCCCGAGCGACGACGAGCCTTTGCGGCGGTCGAGCGATGAGTTTGCCGGCGGCGGGTCGTCCACCCCGCGACAGACCACCTGCGAGCTCGAAGGAGCACCCGATGACCACCCGCACCGCCGTCCCCGACGGCGCACCGATCTGGATCGACCTGTCCACCTCCGACGTCGCGGCGAGCCGCAGCTTCTACGGCGCGCTGCTGGGCTGGGAGTCCGAGGAGCCCGACCCCGAGCTCGGCGGCTACCTCAACTTCCGCGCCGACGGCGAGCGGGTCGCCGGCTGCATGGCCGGCATGCCCGGCGCCTGCACCGACGTCTGGACCACCTACCTCGCGAGCCCGGACGCCGAGAAGACCTGTGAGCAGGCGCTCGCCGCCGGGGGCGCCGTGCACGCCCCGGCCATGGACGTCAAGGACCTTGGCCGGATGGCCATCGTCGCCGACCCCGGCGGCGCGGCCGTCGGCATCTGGCAGCCCGGCACGCACCGCGGGCTGCTCACGGTGGCCGAGCCCGGCCACGCAGCCTGGTTCGAGCTGCACACCGGCGACCACCCGGCCTCGCTGGCGTTCTACCGCGAGGTGTTCGGCTGGCAGTTCGAGACGATGGCCGACACAGACGAGTTCCGCTACGCCGTCGCGAGGCTGAATGACGAGGAGGTCGCCGGCGTGCAGGAGATCACCGACGGCCGGGCGCCGCAGTGGACGATGGCCTTCTGCGTCGAGGACACCGACGCCGCGACTGCCCGGGCCGCGCAGCTCGGCGCGACGATCACTGGTGATCCACAAGACAGCCCGTACGGCCGGCTGTCCTGGGCCACCGACCCGACCGGTGCGCCCTTCACACTGGTGAGCTGAGCCTCTACGGTGAGCGTCATGACAGCACCCGTGCTGGAGGATCTCGACACCTACCGCGGCCAGCTCACCGGCTACTGCTACCGCATGCTGGGCTGCGGCGCCGAGGCGCAGGACGCGGTGCAGGAGACGATGGTCAAGGCCTGGCGGCACGCCGGCGACTTCGAGGGCCGGTCGAGCCAGCGCACGTGGCTGTACCGCATCGCGACGAACGTGTGCCTCGACATGCTGCGCAGCCGCGGCCGGCGGGCGCAGCCGATGGACCTCGGTCCGGCGAGCACCCCGACGATCGAGTCGCTCGTCGCAGCCGGCGAGGGCGAGCGCTGGGTGCTGCCGGTCCCCACCGACGCGCTCGACCCGGCCGAGGTCACCTCCCAGCGTGAGGACGTGCGCCTGGCCTTCATCGCCGCGCTGCAGCACCTGCCGCCGCGCCAGCGCGCGGTGCTCATCCTCGCCGAGGTGCTGCGCTTCTCCGCGGCCGAGATCGCGACTCTGCTCGAGACGTCGACGGCGTCGGTGAACAGCGCCCTGCAACGGGCCCGGGCGACCATGGCGGCGCGGGCACGCCCCGAGCCGGCCGCGCTGACCCCGGACCTCGCCGGCCTGCTGGCCCGCTACGTCGCCGCCTTCGAGCGCTACGACGTCGAGGCGCTCGTCGCGCTGCTGCGCGAGGACGCGGTGATGAACATGCCGCCGTACGCGCTGTGGCTGCAGGGCCCCGCCGACATCGCGGCGTGGCTGACCGGTCCCGGGCACGAGTGCGCGGGCTCGCGACTGGTCGAGACCTCGGCCAACGGCCAGGTGGCGTACGGGCAGTACCGCGTCGATCCGGCGGGCGGCTACACGCCTTGGGCACTGGTCGTCCCGGAGGTGGGGGGTGACCGGATCAGCTGCCTCACGTACTTCCTCGACACCGCGTCGCTGTTCCCGGCGTTCGGCCTCCCCTCGCGCCTGGCGTAGGGCCGCGGGGTCGCGCGGCGGCACGGTGTCGACCGGACATTGAAACGGGGTCCGAGCCGTGTTGCCGCTCGTCACACCGGGTCGTCGAGGTGGGGGTGGGTAGGGCGAGGCGAACTCATCCCCGGACGGAAGGCTCACCATGGATCGCCATGTGCTCGCCCACTCGCTGCACGACCTCGGCCTGGCCGGCTGGTTCGGCGGCTCCCTCATGGGCGCTGTCGGGCTCAACGGCGCAGCGTCGGCCCTCGACGACCCCACCGAGCGCTCCGCGGTGGCGACCAAGGGCTGGAACCGCTGGACGCCGGTCAGCGCACTCGCGATCGGCGCGCACCTGGTCGGGGCGGTGCAGCTGCTGCGCACCGAACAGCACCGGGTCGCACACCAGGACGGCGTGTTCGCGAGCTCGGCGGTCAAGACCGGTGTGACCGCGGCTGCGCTGGGCGCCACCGCCTGGAGCGGCGTGCTCAACCGCAAGATGGCGGCGGCTGGCCCGGTGCCCGTCGCCGGCGCTACCGAGCCGGGGCCGCAGACGCCCGCCGACGTCGCCAAGGCCCAGAAGCAGCTCAAGGCGGTGCAGTGGCTCATCCCAGGCCTGACCGCCGGCCTGCTCGCGACGAAGACCTGGCAGGAAGAGCAGATGCGGCCGGCCCAGGTCGCCGCGGGTCTGTTGCCGTCAGCGGCGGGCCGGGCCGCACCGCTCGCTGCCGTCACCGCTGCGGCGCTCGGCGCCGCAGCCCTGGCCCGCTCGCGCAAGAACAAGGACGAGGACGCCCGACCGGCCCCCGCGCCCGAGCCGATGCCGGTGCCGGTCGACATGGTCGTGGTCGACGAGGTGGTCGTCGACCCGTTGCCCCCGGCGGACCTCGACGCGACCACCGGTGTCGAACGAGGGCCGATCGTCTGAGAGGCACGACGTACCGGTGAGCTGAGGCCCCGAGGTCTGCGGGTGACGACCCCGCCGGCTACGACCACAGGCTGATGCGCCCACCCGGGCCGGCGACCTACCGTGCCCGGGTGAGCCAGCCAGGTGCCGGGAAGCTGCCCCGGCTCGTGCAGTGGGCCGGGGCCCACCGGCTGCCGGTCGATTCCCTGGTTGCGGGGGGCGCGGGGCTGCTGCTGGTCACCGCCTACGCCGGCACGATCTGGCCGACCGCCGTGCTCGTCGCCGTGGAGGTCGCCGGCCTGGCGCCGCGACGGGTGCGCCCGGTGGCCTGCATGGCGGTCGTGTTCGCCGCCGCGTTCGCGCACTGGCTCGTCGGCGTCTTCAGCTCCTCCCCGGAGACGTTGGCGCTGCTGCCGAGCGATGTCGCCGTCCTCGTCGCGGTCTATTCTGGCGCGGCCTACTCCGCTCGCTGGGCGCGCTGGGCCGGCCTCGGCGTGGGGCTGCTCGGTGCGGTGCTGAGCGGCAGCACGGTGCTGATCGGCTCGAGCGGCTCGCCCGACTACGTCGGCGCCACGGTCGCGGCCGTCGTGCTGGGCATCGCGATACTGCTCGCCTGGACGGCGGGGCAGTGGCGGCGCACCCGCCTGGCCTACGTCGAGCAGGTGCTGGAGGCCGCCCGCCGGGCCGAGCACGAGCACGAGCAGCGGGTGGCCCTGGCGGCCTCGGACGAACGGGCCCGGATCGCCCGCGAGCTGCACGACGTCGTCGCCCACTCCCTGGCCATCGTCGTCGCGCAGGCCGACGGCGGCCGCTTCGCCGCGGCCCGCGACCCCGAGGCGGCGACCGACGCGCTCGCGACCGTCGCCGCCACCGGCCGGGCGGCGCTCACCGACATGCGCCGGCTGCTCGGGGTGCTGCGCGACGACGGCCCGGCCGCGCTGACGCCGCAGCCCGACCTCGACGCCGTCGCCTCGCTGGTCGCGACGGTGCGCGCCAGCGGCCGGGACGTCGCGCTGACGCAGGCCGGCCCGGCGCAGCCGCTGCCGCCCGCCGCCGCTCTCGCCGTGTACCGGGTCATGCAGGAGTCGCTCACCAACGTGCTCAAGCACGCCGGCGACGAGGCCGCGGCCGGCGTCGCGCTGCGGGTGGACGCCGGCCTGCCTGACGGTCGAGGTGCACGACGACGGCCGGGGCGCCGCCGCCGACCGCGCCGACGGCGCCGACGGCGCCGGCCAGGGACTGCCCGGCATGCGGGAGCGCCTCGCCCTGTTCGGCGGGCGGCTCGAGGCCGGTCCCGGACCCACCGGCGGCTGGACCGTGCGGGCCGAGCTGCCGCTGGCAGCAGCATGATCCGGGTGTTCCTCGTCGACGACCAGCAGCTGGTGCGGGCAGGCTTTCGCATGGTGCTCGACTCCCAGCCCGACCTGCGCGTCGTCGGTGAGGCGGGCAACGGCGCCGAGGCCGTGCAGGCGCTCGCGACCACCGCCGCCGACGTCGTGCTCATGGACGTGCGGATGCCGCACCTGGACGGTGTCGCCGCCACCGCCCAGGTGCTCGAGCAGGCCGGCCGGCGGCCACGGCCGCCGGGCGAGGCGCCGCTGCGCGTCGTCGTGCTCACCACCTTCGACCTCGACGAGTACGCCCTCGCCGCGATCCGGGCCGGCGCGAGCGGCTTCCTGCTCAAGGACGCCGAGCCCGAACAGCTGCTCGCCGCCGTGCGCACCGTGCACTCCGGCGACGCGGTGCTCGCCCCCAGCACGACCCGGCGGCTGCTCGACCGACTCGTCCCGCTGGCGCCCGCCCCCGCCAGCGGGCCCGACCCGCTGGCCGAGCTGACGCCGCGCGAGCGCGAGGTGCTCGTGCTCATGGCCCGCGGCCGCTCCAACACCGAGATCGCCGCCGAGCTGTTCGTCGCCGAGGCCACCGTCAAGACCCACGTCGGGCGCGTACTCGCAAAGCTCGACGCCCGCGACCGCGTGCAGGCCGTCGTCGTCGCCTACGAGCAGGGCCTGGTCCGTCCGGGAGGATGACGTGCTGCCTCGCACGCCAGCACACGGCGCTATCTTGCGCGGATGGCTAAAGTGATCACGCTGCGGCTGTCGGAACAGGCGTACCAGGCGGTCAAGCAGCAGGCAGCGGCCGATGAGACGTCTATGAACGCGTGGATCGAGCTGGTGCTCGAGCAGGAGGACCTGCGGCGCCGTTGCCGAGCCCACGACGCCTACCTGGCGGCGCATCCCGACGCCGCCGCCTTCGCTCTCCGCTGGGCCGAGCGCAACCAGGACAACCTGCTGGTGCGGTGAGCTCATCGTGCCGACGCGGCCAGCGATGGAGCACCGCTGCCGCCGTCGAGGTCCTGGTCCTGTCCTCGACGGTGTACAACGAGATCCAGAGCGAGCCGACGGTGGTCGTCGTGCCCGTGCTCGCGGGTGAACCAGACACCGGGTTCGGTGCGGCTCCTGGACGGATGGGCGGCGGTCGGCCTGGTCACGAGCCTGCCGAAGAGGCAACTGCTCAAGCGCGTCGGAGCGGTCGACGTGCAGGCGCTCACCGAGGTGAACACGATGCTGTTCCGGATCCTCGCCGCCCCGGAACGCTAGAGGGGCACCCCCTCCTCCACCTGGGGGATGACGCGGTCGGCGCCGCAAGCGACCTGCGGGAGGATGCGCCGGGCACGCCTGCGGCCGCAGGCTCGATCGCATGACCACCGCAGCCGGCGCGACGCGCGCCCTCCCCGACGAACCGACGCTCACGCCCGCCCTGACCGCCACCGCCCTGACCAAGACGTACGGCGCGGGCGACAGCGCCGTCACCGCGCTCGCCGGCGTCGACGTCCGCATCGCACGCGGCACCTTCACCGCGATCATGGGTCCTTCGGGGTCGGGCAAGTCGACCCTGCTGCACTGCCTGGCCGGCCTCGACACCGCCACGGCCGGCCAGGTGCTGCTCGGCGGGACCGAGCTGACCACGCTCGGCGACCGCGACCTGACGCTGCTGCGCCGCAGCCGGATCGGCTTCGTGTTCCAGTCCTTCCAGCTGTTGCCGATGCTGTCGGCCGAGCAGAACATCGTGCTGCCGCTCGAGCTGGCCGGCCGGCGCGGACCGCGGCTGGACCGCGCCTGGTTCGACCGCCTCATCGACGTGCTGGACATCGCCGACCGGCTCGGGCACCGCCCCTCCGAGCTGTCCGGCGGTCAGCAGCAGCGCATCGCCATCGCCCGCGCGCTGCTGACCCGACCCGACGTCGTGTTCGCCGACGAACCCACCGGCAACCTCGACTCCCACTCGGGCGCCGCGGTGCTCGCCTTTTTGCGGCGTAGCGTCCGCGAGCTCGGCCAGACCGTCGTCATGGTCACGCACGACCCGGTCGCCGCCTCCTCGGCCGACCGGGTGCTGCTGCTCGCCGACGGCCAGCTCGCCGGTGAGGTGCTGGCCCCGACGCCGGAATCGGTGTCGGCGGCGCTCGAGGCGCTCCGGACGGCAGGTCGGCGGTGATCGGCACCTCGCTGCGGATCGCCCGCGGCACCGCCGGCCGCCTCGCCTCGGCCGCGCTCGCGGTCGTCCTCGGCACCGCCTTTGTCGCCGCCGTGCTGCTGGGCGGGACGCTGCTCGAGCGCACCGCCGCCGCGAGCGTCGCCGCGCCGTACACGGGCGCCGACGTGGTCGTGGCCAGGGCGGGGGCTGGGGCCGCGGGTGAGCGCGCGGCTCCGCTGTCGCCGGCGACCCTGGACCGCCTGACGGCCCTGCCCGGTGTGGCTGGCGCCAAGGGCCTCTCGGACGGCTTCGTCCAGGTGCTGGCCGGTGCCCGCGCACAGTACGTCGCGGTGGAGGCGACCACCCCTGCCGCCCGGCTGCAGGCGGCTGGGCCGAGCGAGGGCACCCGCCCGTCCCGCGCCGGCGAGGTCGCGCTCAGCAGCGGCGTGGCGAACCGGCTCGGGATCGGCGTGGGCGGGCAGGTGCAGGTGCGCTCCTACGCCGGGCCGGACGGCGCCGACAGCGTTGCCCGCGTGGTGGGGCTGCTCGACGGCGGCTCCCCCGGCAGCGGCACGGTGCAGGCGACCCCGGCGCAGGCCGTCCGGTGGACCGGTGGCTACGCCGAGCTGCTGGCAGTCGGACGACCCGGGGTCTCCCCGACCGAGCTCCGGGACCAGACCGCGGCCGCTCTCGGCGCAGGCGTCACGGTCGTCACCGCGGACGAGCGCACCCGCCAGGCCATCGCTGGCGCGGGCGGCGGGGTCGACGTGCTGACCGGTGTCGTGCTCGCCTTCACCGTGCTCGCGATGGTGGTGGCCGCCGTCGTCATCGCCAACACCTTCGCCGTGCTGGTGGCGCAGCGCACCCGTCAGCTCGCCTTGCTGCGCTGCCTCGGGACGACGACGCGCGAGGTGCGCCGCGGTCTGGTCGCCGAGGCTGCGCTGCTGGGCCTGGTCGCCTCGATCATCGGCACCGCCCTCGGCATCGGGCTGGCCGAGCTGGCCGCCGCCGTGCTCTCCCGCACGGTCCAGGGCGTCAGTATCCCTGGCAGCATCCCGGTGGGCGCAGCGACGCTCGTCGTGCCGGTCACCCTCGGCGTGCTCGCGACGGTCGCGGCGACCCGCCCAGCCGCCCGGGCGGCGACGCGTGTCTCGCCGCTGGCGGCGCTTCGTCCCGAGCCGGCGCCGGACCGGCGCAGCCGCGCCTCACGACGGCGGACGGTCGTCGCCGTGACCATGATGGTCGTCGGCGGAGCGGCCCTGCTCGGTGGTGTGTCACTCGGTGAGGCCGGTTCCTCGGCGGGCCTGCCGCTCGCGCTGCTGGGCGGCCTCGTCAGCTTCCCTGCTGGGCGCGCTCGCCACCGGGCTCAGCGGCACCGGCGCCGCGCGCCTGGCCGCAGCCAACGCCCTGCGCAACCCGCGGCGCACGACGACGCCCAGCGCCGCGCTGCTCATCGGCGTCACGCTGGTGAGCCTGGTGACCGTCGGCGCCGCGAGCACGCGCAGCACCCTCGACGCGACGCTCGACAACTCCTACCCCGTCGACCTCACGGTGGGACCGGACCTGGCCGGCCCGCGGGCGGCGTCGACGGCTGCCGCAGCCGATCCCGGGTTGCCGCCGGGCGTGCTGCGGGCAGTCGAGGGCGTGCGGGGCGTGACGCAGGTGGTGCCGCTGCGCACCACGTCGCTCGTCACGACGTTCCCGGTCGGGCAGCGCCGCGTGAGCGTGCAGGGCGCCGCGCCGGCCGCAGCCACCGGCGTCCTCGCAGATCCCTCGACCCTGGCGGCGCTGCGGCCCGGCAACGTCGTCGTCCCGTCGACGCTCGCCAGGGATCTGGGGCTGGTCGAGGGCCAGGCGCTCGACCTCGGCCCTGGAGCGCTTCGGCTGACCGTCCAGACCACCAGCCTCCCGGGCACCGCGCTGATCGTGACGGACCGGGCGATGTCCACGCTCGCCCCGGCGGCCCCGGCAGCCCGGCTGTGGATGTCGATCGACCCGCAGGCAGACGCCTCGAGCGTCGTCGACGACGTGCGTGACGCCGTCGGCGCGGCGAGCGGCGGGAAGGCCGTGCAGGTGACGGGGGCCGCCGCCGAGCGAGCGGTCTACCAGCAGGTCATCGACGCACTGCTGCTCGTCGTCGTCGGACTGCTCGCCGTCGCGGTGCTCATCGCCCTGGTCGGGGTCGCCAACACCCTCGCCCTGTCGGTCGTCGAGCGCACCGGCGAGTCGGCGCTGCTGCGGGCGCTCGGCCTGACCCGCGGGCAGCTGCGCGGCATGCTCGCGCTGGAGGGGGCGCTGGTCGCCGCGGTCGGGGCGCTGCTCGGCGTCGCGCTCGGGACGGTCTACGGCTGGGCCGGGACCGCCTCGCTGCTCGGCGCCGCGACCGGCGGGGTCTCGCTCGACCTGCCGTGGGCGCGTCTCGCCCTGGTGGTGGCGGTCGCCGTCGCCGCCGGGCTGGTCGCCTCGGTGCTCCCGGCCCGCCGGGCGGCCCGCACGCCGCCGGTCGCCGCGCTGGCCGACTGACGGCATCGGCGGCGGCCGACCGAGCGGCGGGCCGCTCGTCACCGCCCTACCGAGGACCGCCAGGCGTCAGGGTCCGCCCATGAGGGAAGGGCGACCGTGACGTCCGCCGCCGGGCAAGGGTGTCGCCATCGCCGACTCACCGGAGGATCGCCGTGCTCGCCTTCATCCTGTTCCTCGTGATCCTGTGGATCGCGTTCGCCATCGTGGGCTTTGTCGTCAAGGGCCTGTTCTGGCTCGTCATCGTCGCCGTGGTGCTGTTCATCGCCACCATGATCTTCGGCGGGACGCGGCTCAGGAGCGGCAAGCGGTAGCGCGCCCCCAGTGAGCTCGATCGTCAGACGGATCGGTGCGTTGTCGCTGGCCGGAGGCGGCCGATCCGTCTGCTATCAGAACGGCGTGAGGGCCCGCGGCCGGCGCGCTGGATCCGGCCGCTCAGACCCGGGTAAGCGGCAGGATCCGCTCCGCGACCCAGCCGCCCACGGCCAGCAGCAGGCCGCCGAGCACGGCCGAGAAGAAGCCGTCGACCTGCAGCCGGTCGGTGAGCGCGGCGGTGAGACCGAGCAGCGCGGCGTTGACCACGAGCAGGAACAGCCCGAGGGTCAGCAGCACGAAGGGCAACGACAGCAGCCGCAGTACGGGGCCGACGATCGTGTTGACCACCGCGAACAGCAGCGCGATCAGCAGGTAGGCGCCGGCCCGGTCGAGCCAGCCGCCGTCGTCGACGACGGTGATGCCGCTGACGGCAGCAGAGACGAGGAAGAACAGCAGCGCGAGCACCACGGTGCGAAGGGCGAGCCGTCCGAGCCGATCCACCTGCTGACCGTACCGCCCTCCCGACCGTCGCGATCATCGGCGGGTGTCGCTCGGTAGGCCCCAGAAGCCGGCCGGAGCCCGGCTCGGGAGCGTGGGGAAGGCGGAGCAGGACCGTCAGCCCGATACGGTGCAGGCACCATACGATCTTCGCCCCGATCCGAAGGAGCTCTCGTGCCCGATGTGCAGACCGCCCGCGGGACCGTCCCGGCCGAACAGCTGGGCCAGACCCTCATGCACGAGCACGTGTTCGTGCTGACCCCGGACGTGCAGCAGAACTACCCGGAGGGCTGGGGCTCGGAGGACGAGCGGATCGCCGACGCCGTCACCCGCCTCCGCTCGCTGCATGCGCGGGGCATCTCGACCATCGTCGACCCGACGGTCGTCGGCCTCGGTCGCTACATCCCTCGGATCGCCCGGATCGCCGAGCAGGTCGAGCTCAACATCGTCGTTGCGACCGGCCTGTACACCTACGGCGACGTCCCGTTCTACTTCCACTACCGCGGGCCGGCGCTCGACCCGATCGTCGGCACGAGCGTGCCGGAACCGATGGTCGAGATGTTCGTGCGCGACATCACCGAGGGAATCGCGGGCACCGCCGTCAAGGCCGGCATGCTCAAGTGCGCGATCGACGAGGCAGGGATGACCCCGGGCGTCGCGCGCACCATGCGGGCGGTGGCCCAGGCGCACCTGCAGACGGGGACACCGATCACGGTGCACACCCATCCGGGCAGCCAGCAGGGCCTCGCGGTGCAGCAGCTGCTCGCCGAGGAGGGCGTCGACCCACGGCGCGTCGTGCTCGGGCACAGCGGCGACACGACCGACACCGGCCACCTGGCGGCGCTCGGCGACGCCGGCTTCGTGCTCGGCATGGACCGCTTCGGCATCAACCTCGACACCACGTTCGAGGCGCGAGCCGACACGCTGGTGGAAATGTGCCGGCGCGGCTACGCCGGTTCGATGGTGCTGTCGCAGGACGCCTCCTGCTACATCGACTGGATCGACCCGGACGTCATGGCGTTCTTGCCCCAGTGGCACTACGAGCACCTCAGCGACGACGTGTTGCCCTACCTGCTGGAGCACGGCGTCACGCAGGAGCAGATCAGCACGATGCTCGTCGACGTCCCGCGGCGGGTGCTCAGCGGCGGCGGATCGCCCGGTTAGGGTTACCTGAGAGGGACATCACCCTCAGGTCAGGAGCAACAGGTCCGATGGTCATGTTGTATTGAAGTGTTCCACTCGCACCGACCAGAAGGCACCGTCATGAACCTGTTCTCCCGTACCCGCACCGCCGGCCGCAAGCCCACCAGCAAGCGCGGCCACCGCGACCTCGCGAAGGCCCTGTCCAACGCGCCGACGCGGGCCAGCCGCGAAGAGCTGCTCCTGCTCCGCAACCGCTGAGCATGCAGTGCCCCGCAGGGCACGACGAGGCCCGCCCCTGACGACCCGGGGCGGGCCTTTTCGTGCTCGCGACCGCTCGGGCAAAGCGGCCAGACCGGACGAGGAGAAGCCGCGCAGGACCCGGCTAGTAGACGTCGCCGTCGCGGGTGATCGTGCGGTCCTCGACGACCCGCCCCGACGGGCTGCGGTCACGCATCATGAGCATGGTCAGCACCAGGCCGATGGCGCCGGCCGCCATGAGGATGTAGCCGACCACCGCGAGGTCGATGCCGCTGAGGTCGGCGTCGACGGCAAAGGCGAGGATCGCGCCCGCGGCGAGCAGGAAGATGCTGGCACCGATGCCCATGAAGACCTCCGAGGACGAGCGGCCGGAGCCGCACGCAAGCGACGTGCTGCGCTGGTTCTGCTGACGACAGTACGCGCTGCGGCGTGGCGTTGCCCGACCGCCGTGCCGCAGACGTCCGGTTAGAAGGCGCCCTCGGGCACGGCCATCAGCGACAGGTCGGTCGCCTCCACGAGGCCGCGCTGGGCGCGCAGCAGCGGCAGCACCGCACCGGCGAACCAGCGCGCGGCCGCCACCTTGCCGGTGTAAAAGGCGGCGTCGCGTTCGCCGGCCGTGGGCAGCGCCGCGAGGGCGACCGAGGCCTGGCGCAGCAGCAGCCAGCCGACGACGAGGTCGCCGAGGGCCATCAGCAGCCGGGTGGTGTTGAGACCGACCTTGTAGAGGTTGTCGGTCCGCTCGGCCGAGGACATCAGGTCTGCGACGAGGTGGTCGTTCATGGCCTGAACGTCCTCGAGCGCCTGGGCCAGCTGGGCGCGCTCGGCGGTCAGCTGATCGCCGGCGTCGGCCTTGACGAAGTCGTGCACCTGACCGAACAGGTCGCCGAGCGCCTGGCCCCGGTCGCGCACGACCTTGCGGAAGAACAGGTCCATTCCCTGGATCGAGGTCGTCCCCTCGTACAGGGTGTCGATCTTGGCGTCGCGCAGGTACTGCTCGATCGGGTAGTCCTGGGTGTAGCCGGCCCCACCGAGCACCTGCAGCGAGCTGGCGAGCAGCTCGTAGGCCTTCTCCGAGCCGTAGCCCTTGACGATCGGCAGCAAGAGGTCGTTGAGCCGGACCGCTGCCTCGTCGACCTCACCCTCGTGCGTCGTGAGCTCGACGCGGTCCTGCTGGCCGGCGGTGTAGAAGACCAGCGCCCGCAGCCCCTCGGCCCAGGCCTTCTGGCGCATGAGCATGAGCCGGACGTCGGGGTGGTGGATGATCGTCACGCGCGGGGCCGTCTTGTCGGTCATCCGCGTCAGGTCGGCGCCCTGCACCCGCTCGCGGGCGTACTCGAGGGCGTTGAGGTAGCCGGTCGACAGCGTCGAGATGGCCTTGGCACCGACGAACATGCGAGCGTTCTCGATCACCTGGAACATCTGGGCGATGCCGTCGTGCACGTCGCCGACGAGGGTGGCGACGGCCGGAGCCTTCTCCCCGAAGGTGACCTCGCAGGTCGTCGAGACCTTCAGGCCCATCTTCTTCTCGACGCCCGTGACGACGACACCGTTGCGCTCGCCGAGCGCGCCGGTCGCAAGGTCGACGTGGAACTTGGGGACGAGGAACAGCGAGAGCCCCTTGGTGCCGGGGCCGCCGGCACCCTCGACCCCGACCGGCCGGGCCAGCACCAGGTGGAAGATGTTCTCCGGCCAGTCCCACTCGGCCGAGGTGATGAAGCGCTTGACGCCGGACAGGTGCCAGGTGCCGTCGTCCTGCAGGCGGGCGGTCGTCCGCGCCGCGCCGACGTCGGAGCCGGCGTCGGGCTCGGTGAGCACCATGGTGCCGCCCCACTGCCGCTCGATGGCGAGCTCGGCGAAGCGCTGCTGGTCGGGCGTGCCGTTGCGGTGCAGGATGGCGGCGAAGCCGGCGCCGGAGCCGAACATGTACACCGCCGGGTTCGCACCCAGGATCATCTCGTTCGCGGCCCAGCGCAGGCTCGGCGAGGCGCCGATGCCGCCGAGCGAGGTCGGTAGGTCGATGCGGTCCCAGCCGCCCTCGGCGTAGGCGGTGTAGCTGTCGAGGAACGGCTTCGGCAGCGCGACGCTTCCGGTGGCCGAATCGAACACCGGCGGGTGGCGGTCGGAGTCGGCGAAGCTCGCGGCGAGGTCGTGCGTCGACAGGCGCTGAACCTCCTTGAGGACGTCCCGCGCGGTGTCGGCGTCGACGTCGGCGAAGGGGCCCCGCCCCAGCACGTCATCGGCCGCGAAGACCTCGAACAGGTTGAACTCGATGTCGCGCAGGTTGCTCTTGTAGTGGCTCACGCCGCACTTCCCTCATCCGGTTACTCACCAGTACAGCACGCTTGCTACTCGTCGGTAACCTGTTCGGCGCCCGCGACCTTCGGGCATCTCGTGCGTTGGCACAGCAGACGGGTGCACAGCGACACAGCGACACAGGGAGAGTGATGAACGCACGGCCGAGCGCGCGCGCGGGCGCGCAGGAGCGGTGCGTCGTCCTCGACCCGATCCCCGCGTCGGCGCCGCGGGCACGCCGCGAGCTGCGCGAGCTGCTGGACGCGGGCCCGGCCGGCGCCCGTCTCGAAGACGGCGAGCTCGCGCTGGCCGAGCTCATCAGCAATGCCCTGCTGCACGGGCGAGGGCCGCTGCGGCTACGGCTGCGGCTGGACGAGACGGCCGTCCGGGTCGAGGTCCATGACCGCAGCCCGGTCAGCCCGATGTTCAGCGTGCTCGACACCACCGCGGTGACGGGACGGGGCCTGCTGCTCGTCAGTGCGGTCAGCGACCGTTGGGGGGTCGACCCGGACGGCGAGGGCAAGACGGTCTGGTTCGAGCTCGACCTCCGGCCCAGCTCGGCTGCGCCTGACCTCGACGTCGAGGCCCTGCTGGCGGCGTGGGGCGACGAGCTCACGGTCGACCCGGCGGCCGAGGACGTCCGGGTGGTGCTCACCGACCTGGACACCGAGCTGGTCGCGCAGGCCGAGGCCCACGTCGAGGGCTTGCTCCGCGAGCTGATGCTCGTGGCCGCGAACGAGCCCGCAGGCTTCACGCACGGCCGCACCGTCCGGGTGGTGCTCTCCGCCGCCGGCGCGCTGGCCGCCACCCGCGCCGACCTGCGCCGCCAGGTCTCGCTGGCCCTGACCGCGGGACAGCGCCGGCTGGACGTACACCTGACGCTGGAGCGGCGCAGCGGCGAGCACGTGCGTGACCTGCTGCACGCCCTGCAGGACGCCGACCGGCTCTCGCGAGTGGGCGAGCTGCTCACCGAACCGGTGCCCCCCGAGCTGACGGCGGTGCGCGAGAGCTACCTGCGGCGCCTGCTGGCCCAGCTCACCTGGTGAGCGTGCCGGGCGTCGCCGTCCGGCTCAGGCTTCGTAGGGCGTCTCCAGCTCGGCGTGCGCCGCCCGCAGTGCCACACCCACGTCGTCACACAGCTCGAGCACCCGCCCGAGATCGGTGAGGGACATCAGCCGCAGCACCGGGCCGCGCGCACCGGCAACGAGGCACCGGCCGCCCAGCTCGCGGACGGTGCGGCTCGCGCGGAGCAGCGCGCCGAGACCGCTGGAGTCGCAGAACGTCAGGCCGGTGAGGTCGACGACCACCACCCGCAGGCCGTCCTGCAGCACCTCCTCGACCGAGCGGCGCACGAGCGGCAGCACCTCGAGATCGAGCTCACCGCCGAGGGTGAGCAGCGCGACTCCGTCGTCGTGCAGCACGGATGCGGACAGGGTCACGATCCACTCTCTCTCAGCAGGAGTCCGGCGTCCAGCGCACGCCACGGAACGGCACCCATCATCGGGCATCGCGGGCGATCTCGGTGGCCTTGACGGCGAGCCACACCTGCGAGCCCGGGACGAGCCCCAGCTCGGCGACGGCGGCGGCGGTCACGTCCGCCAGCACCGGGGAGGCGCCGGCCGTAGCGGACAGCGCGACCCGCACCGTCCCAGCATGCTGCTCGAGGCCGGTCACGACGCCCGGCCAGCAGTTGCGGGCCGACCCGTCGGGACGGCTGCGATGCAGAACGACCGCCGAGGGCCGGTACGACAGCAGGACCCGCGCGCCGGCCCGGTACGGCTCGCCGGGTGCGGCCACGAGGGTGCCGCCGCCGTCGAGGGCCACGTCGTCGCGCTCGGTGACCGTGCCGGCATGCAGGTTCAGCCCGACCAGGCTCGCGACGTACGGGGTGCGCGGGGCCCGCGCCAGCTCGGCGGCTGCGCCGCTCTGCACGACCCGGCCTCGTTCCAGCACCACGACGACGTCGGCCAGCACCATCGCCTCGAGCGGGTCGTGCGTGACGAGCACCGTCGCTCCGTCGTAGGCGCGCAGGTGAGCCAACAGGTCGGCGCGGACCGAGGACCGGGTCTCGACGTCCAGCGCGGCCAGCGGCTCGTCGAGCAGCAGCAGCCCCGGGTCCGTCGCGAGGGCCCGGGCCAGGGCGACGCGCTGTGCTTGACCGCCCGACAGGGCGGCCGGGCGCCGGCCGGCCAGCGCGGTCAGCCCGAACCGCTCGAGCAGCGCGGCCGCCTGCCGGTCGGCCTCCCGGCGCCGCATGCCGCGCGCCCGCAGGCCGAAGGCGACGTTGTCCGACGCCGACAGGTGCGGGAACAGCAGGTAGTCCTGGAACACGACGCCGATCCCACGGTCGGCCGGCGGCACCGGGGCGGCGGCGCCCCCATCCAGCCGCCGGCCCGCGAGGTGCACCGACCCACCCGTCATCGGCACGAGCCCGGCAAGGGCCTGCAACGCGGTGCTCTTACCGGCGCCGTTAGGGCCGAGCAGCGCCACCACCCCGCCGGGTACGACATCGAGGTCGAGCTCGAGCGAGAAGGCACCGCGCTGCACCCGCAGCTGCGCCTGCAGGCCGCTGGTGCCGCTCACCCGCCCGCGCCGGTCAACCAGCGCTCGCGCAGGCTGACGAGCACCAGTACCGAGACGGCCAGCAGCACGAGCGAGAGCGCCACCGCCGCGTCCGGGTCGGTCTCGAGGGCAAGGTAGACCTCGATGGGCATCGTGCGTGTGACGCCGGGAAAGCTGCCGGCAAAGGTGATCGTCGCGCCGAACTCGCCGAGCGCGCGGGCGAAGCACAGCACCGCGCCGGCCGTCACGCCAGGGGCGATGAGCGGCAGGCTCACCCGCCGGAACACGATCCACCGCGACGCCCCGAGCGTGGCCGCGGCCAGCTCGTAGCGCCGGTCGGCGCCGCGCAGCGCGCCCTCGACGGCGAGCACGAGAAAGGGCATCGCGACGAACGCCTCGGCGATCACGACGGCGGGCGTGGTGAAGGGCAGCGTGATCCCCAAGGCGGCGTCGAGCGGCCGGCCAAGCAGGCCCTCGCGGCCGAGCAGCAGGAGCAGGGCCACTCCCCCGACGACCGGCGGGAGCACCAGCGGCACGGTCACGAGGGCCCGCAGCAGCCGTCGACCGGGGAAGCTGCCGCGGGCGAGCAGGTAGGCGAGAGGCACCCCCAGCAGCAGGCACAGCAGCGTGGCGAGGCTCGCCGACACGAGCGACAGGCGGAGCGCCTGCCCGACCTCGCGGTCGGCGAGAAGCGTGGGCAGCTCGGGCCACGGCGCACGCACCAGCAGGGCCACCAGCGGCAGCACGAGGAAGGCCGCGCCGAGCAGTCCCGGCACGCTCAGCACCGCGGGCGGCCCCGTGCGCCGCGAGCGGGCCGGACGGCGTCGACCGGGCGGGCGGGCGGGCGCTGCGCCGGCCGCGGCGGGTGCATCGGCGCCGTTCACCACCGGGGACCAGCACTCACGGTGGGGCCTCGAAGCCGGCCGAGGCGAGCGCACGCCGGCCCGTCGGCCCCAGCAGCGCATCGACGAAGGCCGCCGCCGCCCGCGGGTTCGGCGCGGCCTCGAGCGCCACGACCGGGTAGTCGGTGACTGCCTGGTCGGCCTGCGGGAACGGCACCCCCGTGACGGCGTCCCCGGCGGCCGTGACGTCGGTGCGGTAGACCAGGCCGGCGTCGACCTCCCCCAGGCGCACCTTGGCGAGCACGGCCTTGACGTCGCGCTCCAGCGTGTCGGGTGCGGGCGTCACCCCGGCGGCCGCGAGGGCCTTGTCGGCAGCCGCCCCGCAGGGCACCTGCGGGGCGCACAGGGCGATCGTCAGCTGCGGCCGGGCGAGGTCGGCCAGTGACTCGACGCGAGCCGGGTTGCCGCGCGGCGTCGCGATCTCGAGCCGGTTGCGGGCGAACACCCTCGGCGTCGACGCGGCCAGCCCGGCCTCGACGACCGGCTGCATGGTCTTCGTGCTGGCCGTGGCGAGCACGTCGGCGGGTGCTCCCGCCTGCACCTGCTGCGCGAGCGTGGAGCTGGCTCCGAAGCTCAGCACGACCTCGAGGCCAGGGTTGTCAGCCTCCACCTGACGGGCCAGGGCGGTGAGGGTCTCGGTGAGGGAGGCGGCTGCGAAGACCGTCACCGTGCCGGTGGGACGCCCGGACGGGCTCACGGTGGGCAAGGCCGAGGACCCCGCAGCGTCCGTGCCCCCGCACGCGCTCACCAGCACAGCAGCCATCGAGAGCGCGAGCAGCACGCCCCGTCGCTGCGACGCAGGCGCAGCGCTCACCGCGGCACCTCGACGACCACGCTCGTGGCCTTGACGCTCGCGGTGGCCAGCGAGCCGGGCTGCAGCTCGAGCTCGTCGGCAGCTTCCCGGCTCATGAGCGAGACGAGCCGGTAGGGGCCTGCCTGCAGCTCGACCTGCGCCATGACCTCGTCGCGCACCACCCGGGTGACGATGCCGGGCAGCCGGTTGCGGGCCGAGCGCCGCTGGCGATCGGGATCGGGCTCGTCGGCCAGCGACTGCGCCAGTCGGGCAAGGTCGGCGCCGTCGACGACGAGCCGCCCGGCGGGGTCGCGCTCGAGCCGCAACCGTCCCTGGTCGGCCCAGCGGCGCAGCGTGTCGTCGCTGACGCCCAGCAGCCGGGACGCCTCCCGGATCCTCAGTTGCGGCACAAGGAGGAACTCTAGACCGCTTCTGCGGCAGCAGGCGCCCTCGACGGCCGCTATTCGCCCTTCGGAACGGGGTCGTAGCGGGTCGTGAAGACCCGCCGCCCGTCCTTGCCGTCGCCGCCGGTGATGCTGCGGGTCACCCGCACGACGAAGCCGCCCTGCGGCGTCGGGCTGCGCGGCTCGGTGGTGCTGCTGACCCGCCGGCCGCCGTTGTCGCCGTACAGCTCGACGGTGACCGAACCGGCGGTGGACCGGGTGCGCACCAGCAGGCCGTGACCGGTGTTGTTGACCATCTTCACGTCGATGGCGCCGAAGTACACCGTCGACTCCCGGCCCGCCGGGTAGCGCGATATGTAGAAGCTGTGTGGCTTGTGCTCGGGGATCGGCAGCCCGGCGAAGAAGGCGGCGTTGAAGAGCGTGGTGGCGAACTGGCTGACGCCGCCGCCGACCTCGTCGGTCAGCTCGCCGTCGACGATCGCGCCGTCGGCGACGAACCCGCGGGAAAGCGTGCGCCGGCCCGCGGTCTTGTTCAGCGAAAACCTCTCGCCGGAGGCCACGTAGGTGCCGTCGACGATCTGGGCGATCCGGCGGATGTTGCTCGCCCGCGGCTGGCCGGGCGTGAAGTACGTGGTGAAGGTGCCGATAAGGTTCTGCACGCCGGCCGCCCGCGCCTGCTCGGTGGAGAGCGGCGGATCGCTTACGGTGACCGGCAGCGGACCGGTGTGCCCGGCATCGCTCACGAGCCCGGTCAGCGCAGTGACGGTCGCCGGGACGTCGACCTCGCGGCCCTTGGTCCCCGGCTGCACCCGTACCTCGGCCGCCTTGGGCGTCCAGGTGAGGTCGCCCTTGCTGTCGACGGCGCTGGCCGGTCCGGCGACGTCGAAGCGGGCGCTCGTCGGCGTCGTGGCGAGCGGTCCGGCCTTGTCCTTCACCAGCGCGGACAGGCGGGCGCTGTCGACAGCGAGAGCCGGTGGGTTCGCGGCCGACATGCTCAGCAGCGGCGCGAGCTCGGTCGGGGTGACCGTCAGCGTGCTCGGCCCGGCCGTGAGCAGGTAGGGCTCGGACAGCGCTGCCGTCGCCGCGCCGGCGACGGCCTGCACCTGCGCATCGGTGGCGGTGGGAGCGGTCGTCTGGACGGGTAGCTGCACCGTGCGGGCGACGGGGCGCGACAGGCCCTGCTCGACAGCAGCGAGCGCGCCGGCCCGGTCGAGGCGGCGACCGGCCACCGGCAGCACGGGAGCGGCGGTGGCTGTGTCTGCCTCGGTAGTGATCGTCAGGTCGCCCTGGCTGACCGGCCGGTCGACCGCTCGGGCTATCGCGTCGAGACGGGCGCGGATGCCCGCGGTGTCGGTCCCGAGGTCGAGCGCCACGGTGCGGTCGCCGGCGCCGGTGAGCGGGCCGACGACGGGCGCCAGCGCGTAGCCGCTGCGGCCAGCAGCCAACGCGTCCTGCAGCGTGCCCTCGACGTCGACGACAGCCAGCGACCGGTTGACGGACGAGCGCACGCCGGCAGCATCGACGCCGAGCGTTCCGCGCGTGCGCTCGGCCGCGAGGCGCTCGATGGTGCTGCGCAGCTGCGGGCGACCCAGACCCGACACGTCGGTGCCGGCGACGCGCACGCCCGGCAGCGCCTCCCCCGCCCGCACGGCGACCACGGCGCCGGCCGTCCCGGCGGCGACAGCGACCGTGGCGGCGACCACGCTCAGGGCGACGATCCGGCCTCGCACATCTGCTCCTGTCCGGTCAGGCGGGCGCCCCGACCGGGCAGCTGCTTGCCAGGGTGCCGCACCGGGCTCTGCGTGCGAACGAGGCACCGAGTCGTGAGCGAAGGGTGCTGCCGGCGCCCCTCGTCACCGGGCGGCTGCCTCCAACCTGGCAGCTGCCTCCAGCAGCATCCAGGCCGACAGCTGCACCGACAGGTCGCGGCCGACCGGGCTCGCCGGGTCGTCCCATCGCTGCCGGAAGCGGGGTGGCCGGGTCGGGTCGCGGCCGGCGTCGCGGCCGTCCCAGGCGGCCTCGGCGCTGCGCCCGACCAGGTCTGCGGCCGTGCGCCGGGCTCCCGCGACCACGGGCGCGGCGCCCGACAGGCGCAGCGCGGCATCGGCCAGGTAGCGGGCGGTGATGCCGGCGAACAGCCCGCCGTCGTGCTCGCCGGCGCCGACCAGCACACCGCGCGGCGCGAGGTGCGCGGCGACGGCGCCGACCAGCGCCGCGGCCCGCTCGGAGTGCGGAGCGTGCGCCGACAGCTCCACCGACAGGCCGAGGCCGACCCCCTGGCAATAGGTGTAGACGTGGCGGTCCAGCCGGCCGGCGCCGTCGGCGGTGTCGCGCACGCCATCGAGCACGAGGCCGGTGCGGGGGTCGACGAGCCGCTCGTGCAGCCAGTCGGATATCGCCTCGGCGCGGGTGCGGTCACCGAGGCGGGCGAGCAGGATGCCGGCCGGGCCGTTCGCGGGTGCGTTGCGGACGGTGTCGCCGCGCCGCCACACGATCCCGCCGTGCGGCGCGTCGTCCCAGGCCCCGGCCAGCACGTCGCCCAGCGCCCGCGCGTGGTGACGGGTGTCGATCCCGGCCAGCGCGTCGGCCCGCAGCAGGGCCAACCCCCACCAGGCCATGTCGTCGTAGTAGTCGTTGGTGAGCCGGCCGAGGTTGCGCAGGCGGTGGCCGCGCACGAGCGCGGCGACGAGGCGGCGACGGCGTGCATCGGGTGCGCGCAGCTCGGCGTCGACGAGGCAGTCGAGCAGGTGCGCCTGCCACCAGAAGTGCCAGCGACCGAACAGCCGCTCGAGCGGGCGCGCCGGGTCGGCCACCACCGCGAGCGCCGTGCCGGGCACGGCCCACAGCCGGCGCACGTGGGTACGCACGGCGCGCTCGGCGCCTGCGGCCCGCGAGGCAGCGCTCACGCGGCGAGCAGGGGCTGCGGGTGCCCTTCGCGCTTGGCCCGGTACTGGGCCGCGTCGGCCGCCCCGAGCAGCAGCCGGGCGTCGCGGATGCCGCCGTCGGTCGAGGCGACCCCGCAGGACAACGACGTGCCGTAGCCGTCGTGGGCGCTGGCGAGCGTCCAGCAGCCGGCGACCTGCAGCGCGGTCACGCCGTCCAGGCCGGGCAGCACCAGGGCGAACTCGTCGCCGCCCAGTCGGACGGCGAGCCCGCCGGGCAGCTCACGCACGGCTGCGGCGGCACACGCCGCCACGTGCAGCAGTGCGTCGTCGCCTGCGGCGTGCCCGATCCGGTCGTTCACCTGCTTGAGCCCGTTGATGTCGCCGAGCGCCACGCTGACCGGCCCGTCGCCGGCGAGGTGTCGTGCCAGGTGCTCGTCGCAGTGCCGACGGTTGGCCAGTCCGGTCAGCGCATCGGTGCGCGCCAGCCGGTCGAGCGACTCCCAAGCGGCCACCTGCGCCAGGGCGGCCGACACCAGGCCGGTGATGACCATCGCCAGGTCGCCGTCGAGGGCGTCGAACGCCGGCCGTCCCTGACTGCGGGCCGCCCACAGCTCGCCCCACATCACGCCGTCGACCACGATGGGGGCCTTGAGGCTGGTGACCCGGCCGGTGTCGAGCAGCAGCCGGCGCTCCGCCGGTTCGGCGTCGTCGTCGTCGACGTGGGTCCAGCCGCGCCGGGTCGCCTCACCGTGCAGGAAACCCAGGCTCCCGGCGAAGTGCTGCACCTCGTACCTCTCGTCCGGCGGCCAGCGCTGCTCGCCGGGCGCCAGCACGCCGACGTTGATCAGGGTGTCGATGTGCGTGCCGGCAGTGTTCAGGCGGCTCAGGGCCAGGCTGTCGGCCTCGAGCAGCTCCCTCGCCGTCTCGGCGGCAGCCTCGACCAGCGCCCCGGTGTCGTGTGCCTCGGGGACCAGCGCGGCGAGGCGGACGAGCGGGCGCAGCAGCAGCGGGTCCAGCCGGAGGCGCTGGTCTCCGGCTGCCGGGGAGGGCACCACGACATCATCGGCCGCGCCACTGCCTGCCTGGAGCAGCGGGGCTGCCGGAGCGCGCTCGCGACCGGCTCCCTGACGCGGCAGAACGCCTCAGACGCGGGGGTCACGCCCCGAACGGGCCAGCAGCTGCTCCTGGCGGCTGACGGGTTCGCTGAGCTCGACAGCCGGCCGGCAGATGCCGTCGGCGTACATGTGCTCGCCGAAGCCATCCATGCTCGCCTCGACGTGATCCATCTCGACCTCGGTCCAGGTCTCGCGCAGTCCGGCGGCGTGCGCGACGTCCCACCGGTGCACGATCATGTCGAACCCGTAGAACGTCGCCAGCGTCTCGCCGACGGTGGTCGGGCCGAAGAATCCGTCGAAGTCCTGCTCGGCGACGCCCTCGGGCGCGAGCGCGACGGTGACGGCTGCAGCGTGCGCCCGCCAGGATCCTGCAGGAAAGGCATCGTCTGCGACGGCCACCGGCACGCCGCGATCGGCCAGGAAGGAGCGTTGCGTGTCGATCACATGCTCCTGCACGTCGAGGGCGGTCCAGCCCGCGCAGGGCGAGGGCGCGGACCATGCCGGCCCGGGTAGCGCGTCGGCGAGCCCGGCCCAGCGCTCGGCCAGCTCGGCGAACCGGGCACGGGTGTCAGGAAAAGAGGTGGGGGCGTCGGTCGTCATGAGGTGCAGCCTGCCGCCGCATCGTGCCGCGGCGCTTGAAGGAACGCGACGGTGACCCGGCCGGCCGGTGACGCGATCACCCGTGCCCACCTCACCGGCCGCAGCGCGCCGTCGCCGCCCATCGCCCGCTACCTGCCGAATCCTGAGCTGGCCGCACTGGTGAGCACTACTGGGTGCCGGTGTGGTCCCTGCCGGACGGGGTCGTGCTGCGTCAGCGGGTGCTGCAGCACCCGGTCTGCCTGATCGTCGTCGCGGCCGACTACGCGCGCTTCTACGGCGTCGTGACGGGGCTGTCGCGCGTCGACCTGTCCGGCCGGGGCTGGGCGTTCGGTGTCCTGCTCCGGCCGGCCGCCGGCCGCATGCTGTGGCGATCCCCGGTGGCGACGCTCACCGACAGGCACGTCGAGCTGCACGAGGTCTCGACCTTCGACGGCGCCCGCGTCGTCAGGCAGGTCACCGCCGTGATGGCCGCGTCCCCGGCCGACCCGGCCGCCCACCGCGCTGCCCGCGAGGTCGTCGAAGCCGCCTTGCTGCCCTGCCTGCCCGTCGACGCGGACGGGCTGCTCGTCGAGGAGGTCGTACGCGCCGTCGGGGAGCTCGACGTCTCGGCTCGCGTCGATGAGCTGGCATGCGCCGTCGGGCTCAGCCCCCGCCGGCTGCAGCGGCTCACCCGCGACCACCTCGGCCTCACACCAAAGTGGCTGCTGCAACGCCGCCGGATGCACGAGGCGGTGGAGCGCCTCAAGGGCGGCGAGCTGCGCCTTGCTGACCTCGCCCACGACCTCGGCTACGCCGACCAGGCCCATCTGACTCGCGACTTCGTCCGCTTCGCCGGCCAGACGCCCGGTGCCTACCTGGCCGACCAGGACGGCGCAGGCGCCTCGGGCTGAGCCGGCACGGCCGCTCCCGGACCAGCTTCCCCAGGCTCCGGTCGCTTGTTGGGCGTGTCAGATCGACGTAGTCCTGGGGAAGGCGATCCGGCGGAGCCGTTCGGGCAGGCTCGGGCGCTTCAGGGCGTCCCAATCTTCTTCTTGGCGCGTTGGCAGGCGACACGCCCGGCGTGTCGCCTGCCCATCCGCCACCCGCAAGATCACCTCAGGAGCTGCCCATGCGGACTCCCCGGGACGCCGCGGGCCGCGAGCTCCCGACGCCGGGTCCGGCACCGGCCTGACCGGCTCGTGCTTGCGCTCGGCCTCCGACGACGCGCGCCACGGGCGACCTTGCAGACGCCGACGACCTTGCTCGAACCGGCGGCTGCCCACTACGTTGCTGTGATTCAACCCACAACGCAGTGGAGGCTCGACGTGTACAAGCTTGTCGCCATCTGGTCGGCGCCGCAGCCCGCGGACGAGGCAGCCTTCGAGGAGCACTACCGCGACGTCCACCTCGCCGCCGCGGCGCGCACTCCGGGCATGCGCAAGTTGCTGGCCACCCGCACCGACAGCGGGCTCGAGGGTGGCGCGTCCGCGTTCTACCGCGTCGCCGAGCTGCACTTCGACAGCAAGGAAGAGCTCGAGGCGGCCGAGCACTCGGCCGAGTGGGGCGCCATGCGCGCCGACGCGGGGACGCTGATCGAGCGCTTCGGCGTGACCCTGACCGTCGGTATGGGCGAAGAGCGGGAAGCCGAGCTGACGCCGACATGACCGTCCTGGTCACCGGCGGCACCTCCGGCATCGGGCGCGCCGTCGCCGAGCACTGGGCGGGCCTCGGGCACGAGGTGGTGCTCAACTACCACGCCGACGACGAGGCGGCGGCCGCTGCCGCCGAGGCGGTCCGCACCGCCGGCGGCACGCCGCACCTGGTCAAGGCCGACATCGGGACGACCAGCGGGGTCGCCGCTGTCGTCACCGGCGTCCACGACGTCACCGACTCGCTCGACCTCTACGTGCACTGCGCCGCTCTCGCCGTCACGGGGGCCGCCCTCACGATCGACCCGGCCCGGCTGGCCGAGGCGATCGCGGTCAACGGCACGAGCCTCGTGCCGCTCACGCAAGGACTGCTCCCGGTGCTGCGACGCGGCAGCAGTCTGGTCTACGTCAGCAGCCGCGGCGCGCGCTCGTACGTGCCGAGCTACGTCGCGCTCGGACCGACCAAGTCGCTCGGCGAGGCGCTCGTGCGATACCTGGCCGTCGAGCTCGCGCCGCACGGGGTGCGGGCGAACACGGTGTCGGCCGGACCGCTCGACACCCCCGCCTTCCGCACGATGTTCGGCGAGCAGGCACAGGCCCGGCTCGATGGTGCAGCCAAGGCCAACCCGAGCGGCCGCGGGCTCGAGCTGGCAGACGTCGTCGCCGCGATCGCCTGGGTCGCCAGCCCCGAGGCCGCCATGGTGCAGGGCCAGACCGTGATGGTCGACGGTGGCATCTCGCTCTGAGCCCGGCGACCCGCGCCCGCAGCTGGCCAACCGGGACGGCAGCGCCGTGGTGAGTGGCGTGCGCTGCACCGCCTGCTCCCTGCCGGTCGCCTTTTCGCGGCCCCGGTGCCCCGCCTGCCACGGCGAGGTGGTGCCTGCGCAGTTCGGCCCGACCGGCGTCGTGTGGAGCGCGACCGTCGTGCGCATCGCGACACCGGGCCGCGAGCCGCCGTACGCGCTTGCCTACGTCGACCTCGACGACGGCCCGCGCGTGCTCGCCCACCTGAGCGGGGACCACGCGCCGGACGTCGGCACCCGGGTACGGCTCGCGGCGGCTTCGCACCGCGACCTGCGGGTCGAGGTGCTTTGACGTGGACGTCGCCGTGCACGGCGTGGGTACCTCCCACTTCGGTCGCCAGCCGGGCCGCGCGCTGATCGACCTGGCCTGGGACGCCGTCGGGGAAGCGTTGGCGGACGCCGAGACCGACCACGTCGACGCGGTCTACGTCGGCACCGTGTTCGGCGCCCCGGGCGTCGCCCAGCGGGTGCTGTCCGCGCTCGGCATCACCGGCGTTCCCGTGCTCACGCTCGAGAACGCCTGCGCCAGCGGCACGACGGCCTTTGTGGAGGCCCACGAGTCGGTGCGGACCGGTCGCTACGGCCGGGTGCTCGCCCTGGGCCTCGAGCAGATGAGCACCGCGTTCGACGGCGCGATCCACCCGGAGACCAGCGATGCCGAAGGCGTGTCGGGCCTTGCCCTGCCGGCCCTGTACGCCATGGCCGCGCACCGCTACCTGCAGACCGGCGCCGCGACCGCGCAGCAGCTGGCGGCGGTGTCGGTGAAGAATCACGCGCACGCGCTGCACAACGACCGAGCCCAGTACTCCGGCCGGTACACCATCGAGCAGGTGCTCGACTCCCGGATGATCGCCGACCCGCTCACGCTGCTGCAGTGCTGCCCGAGCTCCGACGGCGCGGCGGCGGCGGTGCTCGGGCCTGCGGACGGCCGGCCCGGCCAGGTACCGGTGCGCGGTCTCGCGCTGCGCTCCGGGACGCTGTGGGACCACCGCTCATCGCACGTGTGGGGCTACGACCTGGTGGCCGAGACCGCGCGCCACGCCTACGAGCAGGCGGGTCTCGGTCCGGCCGACCTGGACGTGCTCGAGGTGCACGACGCCTTTTCCATCGGTGAGGTCGTCACCATCGAGGCTCTTGGCCTCGTCGGGCCGGGAGAGGGCGGAAAGGCCGCCGCGTCGGGCCGCACGGCGCTGGGCGGCGACCAACCGGTGAACCCCTCGGGCGGGCTGCTGTCGCGCGGTCACCCGCTGGGCGCCAGCGGGCTCGCGCAGATCGCCGAGGTGGTCTGGCAGCTGCGCGGCGCCGCCGGCGGCCGCCAGGTGCCGGGCGCCCGCACCGGGCTCGTCGAGACGATGGGCGGCGGCGTCAGCGGCATCGACGGCAACGCCTGCGTCGTGGTGGTGCTGGGAACATGACGGCGGAGCGCATGACGGGCGAGCTGGACGACGACCTGCTCTCGCCGGCGGCCGTCGCCGACCCGTACCCGCTGCTCGACGCGCTGCGCGAGCACGACCCGGTGCACTGGAGCCCGCGCTACCGCTCGTGGATCGTCACCCGCTTCGACGACGTCACCTCGGCCCTTCGCGACCCGCGCTTCTCCTCCGACCGGATCACCCCTTTCGTGCAGGCCAAGCTGACCGGCCCGGACGCCGATCCGGCCCTGCAGGACACCTTCTCGGTGCTGGCGACCTGGATGGTCTTCAAGGACCCGCCGGACCACACCCGGCTGCGCCGGCTGCTGCGCCGGGCCTTCACCCCCCGGGCGGTGGAGTCGCTGCGGCCGAGCGTCGCGGCGCTGACCGACCGGCTGCTCGACGAGGTGATCGAGGCCGGCGGCGCCGACCTGCTGCGGTCCTTCGCCTACCCGCTCACCGCCAGCGTCGTGGCCGAGATGCTGGGGGTGCCCGAGCGCGATCGCCAGCTGTTCAAGGACTGGTCGGAGGCGATCACCCCGCTCGTGTTCGCCGGCCTCGACACCGAAGGGCGCTACGAGCGGGGCACGCGCGGCATGCTCGAGCTGCGCGACTACCTCGCTGAGCTCGCCGGGCGCATGCGTGACCAGCCGGGTGAGAACCTGCTGAGCGCCCTGGTGCAGGCCCGCGACGAGGGTGACGCGCTCACCCACGACGAGGTCGTCGGCACCGCCGTGCTCCTGCTGTTCGCCGGCCACGAGACGACGACCAACCTCATCGCGAGCGGCCTGCTGGCCCTGCTGCGCCATCCCGAGCAGCGGGCGCTGCTCGAGTCCGGTGCGGCCCCGCTCGACGGCGCCGTCGAAGAGCTGCTGCGCTACGACGGCCCAGCCAAGACCATCGTGCGCGTCATGAGCGAAGATGTCGAGCTGCGCGGCCGCATTCTGGTGGCCGGGCAGCGGGTCTTCCTGTGCCCGGCCAGTGCCAGCCGCGACCCCGAGGTCTTCGCGCGCCCCGGCGAGCTCGACCTGCAGCGCACCGAGGACCAGCACGTCGGCTTCGGCTTCGGCCTGCACTACTGCCTCGGAGCGCCGCTGGCCCGGCTCGAGGCCGGCATCGCGATCCCGGCCGCGCTGCGCCGACTGCCCCACGTGCGCCTCGACCCGGACGCCGAGCTGACGTGGCAACCGGTGCTGATCAGCCGCGGCCTCACCGCCCTGCCGGTGGTGTTCGGCCCATGAGGGTGCGCATCGACGCAGGGCGGTGCGTGGCCTCGGGCACGTGCGCCTCGATCGCCCCCGATCTGTTCGTCGTCGACGGCCGCGCTGCCCGCGTGCTCGAGCCGGGTGAACCGGGCGCCCGCACGACGCGCGACGACGACGCGACCGCCGAGGACGTCGAGGAGGCGGTGCTCTCCTGCCCCGTGCAGGCCATCGAGGAGGGCGGGACATGACGGCACAGCTTGGGCGACGCACACCGGAGCAGCGGCTAGCCTCGCACCCGCCCTTCTGGGACGCCGAGCGCGAGACCCTGCCGGCGAGGCAGCGCGACGCACTGATCCTCGAACGCGTCCAGCACCAGCTGCGCTACGCCTACGACCGGCTGCCGTTCTACCGGCGGCACTACGACGCGCACGGCTTCCACCCGGACGCGGTGCGCTCGCTGGAGGACTTCACCACGAAGGTCCCGGTCGTCACGAAGAAGGACCTCATCGCCGACCAGGCCGAGCACCCGCCCTTCGGCAGCTACCTCGGCGTCGACCGGGCTCAGATCGCCCGCGTGCACGCCTCGTCGGGGACGATGGGCACCCCGACCATGTACGGCGTCTCGCACGCCGACTGGGCCCGCGCCGGCCAGGCGATGGCGATGGGCCTGTGGTGCGCGGGCTTTCGGCCCGGTGACCTCGTACAGGTCACCTTCCCGTTCACGATGTTCTTCGGCGGCTGGGGCAACGTGCAGGCGCTCGAGCTGCTCGGCGCCGGCTGCTTCCCCACCGGCTCGATGGTCCCCACCGAGCGGCAGATCGAGTTCCTGCACCTGCTCGACGTCGACGCGGTGATCGCCACGCCGTCCTACCTGGCTCATCTGGCGAAGCGCGCCGACGAGCTCGGCACCCCCGTCACCGGCTCGCGGGTGGGGCTTGCCCTGGTCGGCGGGGAACCCGGCGGCAGCATCCCCGCCGTGCGCGCCAGGCTGGAGAAGCACTGGGGCGGGCTGTCCGTCATCGACGGCGCCGCCGGCTCGACGTCCGAGCTCTACCCCTTCCTCACCAACATCGGCTGTCTGCAGGACCCCGGCGGCGGCGTCCACCTGTTCCAGGACGAGAACTACACCGAGGTCATCGACCGTGACGACCCGAACGTGCCCGTGCCGGCGGGGACGGCAGGGGCGACGGTCGCGACGCACCTGTGGCGGGAATCCCAGCCGATGATCCGCTTCTGGATGGGCGACGAGGGGCTGCTCGACGACACCGGCTGCCGCTGCGGGCGCACCTATCCCAAGCTGCCCCGCGGCGTCTTCGGCCGGATCGACGACATGCTGGTCGTGCGCGGCGCCAACGTCTACCCCTCCGCCGTCGAGGCGGCGATTCGCGCGACCCCGGGGGCCGGCGCCGAGTTCCGCATCGTGCTCGACCGTCCCGCCGAGCTCGACGAGATCGTCGTGCAGGTGGAGCGCGATCCCGCTCTCGACGCCGACGAGGCACCTCGGTTGCAAGCCGAGCTCGAAGAGCGTCTGCAGCGCGCGATCCACGTACGGGTGCCGGTACAGGTCCTCGAGCCTGGCTCGCACGAGGCGCAGACCTTCAAGGCGCGCCGGGTCGTCGACCGGCGCGCCTGAGGGGGTGGCCGGCGCGGACTGGCGCGGTCAGGGCGGGCGACGGGTCGGCTCAGCCCCGGCCGAGGGCGACGTCCGCCAGGGCCAGCCGCCGCGTCATGTGCTGGTGGCGCTGGAACTGGGGGGCCACGTAACGCGCGAACAGCTCGAGCGAGCGGTTCCACTTGTCGGTCGTCACCCAGTCGCGCGCATTGATCAAGAGCGTGCCGAACCCACCGACCGCCTCTTCCACGTCTTTGATCTGCGCGATGCAGTCCTCGGGGCTGCCGATGATCCACGGCAGGCTGTCGGCCATCCACTCGAAGGTGAGCTCGGCGTCGGCCATCTCGCTGTCGGGCTTCATCAGCGCGCCGAGACCGAGGCCGAGCAGGTACTCGTAAGAGCGGTGCACCCCCGCGCGAATCTCGGCCATCGCCTGATCCTTGCTGTCCGAGACGTAGACCTCGCGGCTGATGCGCCACTTGGCCCGGGCCACCTCGGGATCAAGGCCAGCGTCCGCTGCCGCCGTCGTCATCGCCTCGGCGTGCTGGCGCAGGTCGGGAGCGTTCTCGTTCTGGTCGGCATACAGCGGGGCGAAGTACACCGAGAGCGGGTTCCAGCCTCGTTCGCCGCACTTGGCGTAGTTGTGGGTGCCGGTCAGCCCGGCGATCGCGAACGGCGGCACCTCCTGGTAGGGCCCTACCTGCAGCTGCCGGTTCTCGTACTTCCAGTAGACGCCCTCGTAGTCGACCGGTTCGTCGCTGGTGAGCAGCTTCCAAAGGATCTCCAGCGCCTCGTTGGTCCGCGGGGTCGCCTCCTCGGCCGCCAGCTGGAACAGCGCCCGGTCGGTGGGAAGACCCCCGCCGCCGAAGCCGTACTCGAGGCGGCCGTGCGTGAGGTGGTCGAGGAAGGCCAGCCGCTCGGCGACGAGGAAGGGCTCGTGGTAGGGCAGGTTTACGACGCCGGTACCGAGCCGGATCGTCGAGGTCAGCGCGGACGCCTTGGCGATCATGTACTCCGCGACCGGCACGTTCTCGAAGCCACCGGTGTGGTGTTCGCCGATCCAGTACTCGCTGAAGCCGAGCCGCTCGGCGAGGACCATGTCGGCGATGTCCCGGTCGTAGGACAGCGTCCAATTTTCCTGCGGGGGGTGCTCAGGCATGGTGAACAGACCGAACCTCATCGCGATCCCCTCGTCCGTGGGGTGCCTGGCCGCACACCGTTGCCGAACTATGAGTCTGTCACGGCTCGTGTGTCAAGGGTCACACCGGCCGCTTCAGCCAGCCCGGACGCGCCGCCGGTGCGGCCATGCTCAGAGACTGAGCCCGAAGACCGGCACCGCGAGCGCGTAGACCGCGACGGTGATGAGCACGACACCCGCCGCGTTGAGCAACGCCCCACCGCGCACCATCTGGCCGATGGTCACGTGCCCCGAGCCGAAGACGATGGCGTTCGGCGGTGTCGCGACGGGGAGCATGAACGCGCAGGAGGCCGCGAGCGCCGCGGGTATCGCGAGCAGCAGCGGGCTCGCTCCGATACCGACCGCGACACCGGCCATGATCGGCAGGAGAGCGGCGGCGGTGGCGGTGTTGCTCGTCAGCTCGGTGAGGAACAGCACGACGGCGGCCACGACAAGGACCAGCACGACGGTCGGCACCGAGGCAAGACCCTCGACCTGCCGGCCGACGTAGACGTCGACCTCGTTCGTCTTGACGGCGGCGGCCAGGGACAGGCCGCCGCCGAACAGGAGCAGCACCCCCCACGGCAGTTGCGAGGCGGTGTCCCAGTCCAGCGTGAACACCCCGCGCGACCTGTCGACCGGGATCAGCACCAGCGCGATGCCGGCGGCCACGGCGATGCCGGCGTCGGACAACCCGGCGATGCCCGGCAGGATGCCGTCGAGCAGGTTCGTGTAGACGTCGCGGAAGACCCAGGCGAGCGCCGTCACGACGAAGACGATGCCCACCGTCTTCTCCCCGCGGCTCATCGGTCCCATCGCGGAGAGCTCGGCATCGATGAACTCCCGGCCGCCTTCGATGGCCTCGTCGCCGGGCCGGAACAGCAGCTTGGTCAGCACGAACCAGGCGATGCCCAAAAAGACGATCGACAGCGGCAGTCCGACGAGCATCCACTGGCCGAAGCCGAGAGAGATGTCGTAGTTCTCCGAGATGAAGGCAGCCAGGAACACGTTGGGCGGCGTCCCGATGAGCGTGGCCAGCGAGCCGATGCTGGCCGCGTAGGCGATGCCGAGCATGAGGGCCGTCGCGAAGTTCGACGCCCCCGCACCGGTGAGCTCGCCGATGTCCTTCTTGCCGTCCGGGTCGAGCGCGAGGCCGAGCACCGAGACGCCGACCGGCAGCATCATCACAGCGGTGGCGGTGTTGGACACCCACATGCTCAGGAACGCTGTGGCGATCATGAAGCCGCCGACGACCCGCGTCGGCTTGGTCCCGACCGCGCGCACGACCCGCAGGGCGATCCGGCGGTGCAGACCCCAACGTTGCAGGGTCAGCGCCAGCATGAACCCGCCCATGAACAGGAAGATCAGGTCGTTGGCGAAGGGGGCGGCGGCGGCGTCGATCGGTAGGACGCCGAAGACAGGGAACAGGACCAGCGGCAGGAGCGAGGTGACGGGCAGCGGGAGCGCTTCGGTGACCCACCAGATAGCCATGAGCAGCCCGACGGCCACGGTCGCCCGGCCGGGCGAGGTCAGGCCCCCCATCACCCGAGGGGATCAGCAGGTAGGCGGCCGCTGCCGCGGCGGGACCGAGCACGAGTCCGATGCGGGCGCTGCGGTCGTTGCGTCGCGGCTCCTCTTCCTGGCCGAGCAGGGGAGCGGCCCGCGCACTGACGCGGTCGGGTCGTCGGACAGAGGTCATGCTTGCCTCCAGGACACTCGAAGGAGCGTGTCCGGATGCTGTCACCACATCAGCCGAGTGGGCACTGCGGGTGGGTAGCGCGATTCGCTGGGGTCGGCTGGCAGGCATAGCGGGCGACGGGAATCGAATGCGCGTTGTCAGCTTGGGAAGCTGCCTACATGCCGGTGCATCGTCGCAGGTCAGGGGGGATGTACGGGCTCTCGGCGAGGCCCCCGTGACCTGCCTATGACCTAGTCCCGCCCGCGAGAGCGTCCAGCGCGCGGGCCAGCTCGCTGCCACGGTGCGCTGCATGAGCTCCGCGGCCAGCGTGCTCGTGCGCCTGCCGCCGGTCGAGGCCGAGGACGTGCAGGCAGCCGCGCCGGGGCCGACGCTGCTGCGCCGCCCTGACGCGGGCGAGCAGCACGCTCGACACGGTGCGCATGCCCGTCGGCCTGCGCCGGCAGCGCGGCCTCGACGGCAAGCTGCGCACCATCGACGTCGAGCCGAGCTTGTCGGACGGGCGCCGTCCGTCCGACGTCGCGCCGCTGCCGCCCGACCCGCCCCCGGCGGCATAGACACGCGACCGGCGTCAACGTCGCCCGCCGTCTTGTCGACTCATCCGGGCGAGCGGGGCCGAAGGCTCAAGAGCGAGGCCGCTTCCTGCCCGCCGAGACGGGGCCTGCGCCGGTCCGAGCGGAGCCCAGCACCTTCCGAGGTGCGGGGCTCTCGCGCGCGGGCCGGGCGGGGTAACTGCCCGGATGGTCACTGCCTACGGGCGCGGACGAAACACGGGGTACGCCTGCGCACGCCCCTTCGTGTCGGTGGAGACGCACCAGTGCGTCAACACCCAGCCTTCCTCCTCCACCGCCTCGACCATCTCGGCCCAACCGGCGATCGCGGATGCCGCTGAACGAGAGGGCGCCGCAGCCCCCTACTGTGCGCGCAAGCGTGCCGACCGGCCCGTATGCGGACAAATCGAGCGCAGGAGCCATGATGAACGCACGCAGGTTGCCCCCCGTTGGCGCGCTCGTCGGCGCCCTGGTGCTCTCGGCGTGCGGGGCGAGCGGCGGCGTCACCACTACCGGCGACGCGCCCACGAAGACCTCAGCCGGCGCCTCGTCACCTAGCCCGACTGCCGCACAAGAACAGGCCGCCAAGGTCGGCTCGGCGATCACGCTCAAGGGGAACGGCGAGAAGCCCGCGAAGGTCAAGGTCACGGTGGTCAAGGTCGTGGACAACGCCAAGGGTGCCGACGAGTTCACCAAGCCCGCGCCCGGCAAGCGCTTCGTGTCTGTCCAGTTCACGATCCAGAACGTTGGTCCCAACGCCTACGAGGACTCGCCGTCCAACGGAAGCAAGTTGATCGATTCGGAGAACCAGCAGTACCAGGCGAGCTTCCAGACCAGCAACGCCGGCCCAGCGTTCCCATCCCCCACCAAGGTTGCTCCCGGCAAGGCCGCGAAGGGCTTCCTCACCTACGAGGTCCCCACCGCCGCGAAGATCAAGGGCGTGCAGTTCGGCACCGACAGCGGGTTCGGCGAGAGCGGAGAGTGGCGGCTGACTTGAGCACAGGCCAGGCCACCCGCCGCTTCTGCACCCGACAGCGCCTCGCCCAGTGGCGGCGGACTTCGGTAACGCCACCTCTCAACGTGACCCCCGGCATGACCTACGCGTGACCTAAGCGGAGGTGACTAGGGGTCTGGAGAGGTCACGGGCGGTCAGTCACCTAGGTGGCTGGCACCCCGTCTGATCTGCGAAACGGTTGAGCGGGCGACGGGAATCGAACCCGCGTTCTCAGCTTGGGAAGCTGATGTTCTGCCGCTGAACTACGCCCGCAGCGGTGCGACGACAACCGTACCGCTCAGACCCGGCCCGGCGCCTCGACCTCGCTGAGCCCGCCGCTCACCTGGGCGGCGTCGGCGTCGGCGTCGGCGTAGCCCTCCTGGCGATCCCGTTCGCCGGTGTGCCGCGGAAGGTGAACGCGTCACGCCAGCTCGTCGACAGCACGTACAGCTCGAAGAACGCCGACGACACCACGACCGCCGACAGCGTGCTGGCCAAGCGGTAGCGGCCCGACACCGAGCGTCGCGTGATGAGGAAGGAGACGAGCCCGCCGCCATCGCGGCGTAGCCGAGCGTCAGCACGTGGGGACACGATCGTGTACCGGAAACAGTTGCCGCTGCACTCGGTCTCGTGGTTCACGCGGTCCCCGCTCCCGGTAGGTGGGCCAGTCGCGCACTGCTCACTCGGCGCCCAGGATCACCCGCGAGGCCCCAGCACCTCGTCGTCGTGCTCACCGATCAGCGGCGGCGGGCGGCAGCCGTCGACCTCCAGCGGCGTGCCGGACATCTGCAGCGGTGGCCGGACGTAGGTGAGCGGGCCACGGTGGGCGTCGGGGATCTCGACGGTGCTGTGCGCGGCCTCGGGTGCGGCGAAGACCTGGTCGAGCGAGCGGATCAGCGCGGCCGGCACGCCCCGCGCCTCGCAGCGCGCCACCCAGTGCTGGGCGCTCTGCTGGCGGAACCGCTCCTGCAGCACCCCGATCAGCTCGGCCCGGTGGAGCACCCGCCCGGAGTTGGTGGCGAAGCGCGCGTCGTCTGCGAGGTGCGCCAGCCCGGCGAGCTCGGCAGTCGCGCGGAAGAGCTTGTCGTTGCCGGCCGCGAGCACGAAGTCGGCGTCCGAGCCGGAGAACGACTGGTACGGGACGATGCTGTTGTGGGCGTTGCCCGTCAGCCCGGGCACCAGCCCCGCCATCAGGTAGGCGGCCGACTGGTTGGCGAGCGTGGCGAGCGAGGCGTCGTAGAGCCCGACCGTCACCTGCTGCCCTTCGCCGGTGCGCTCGCGGGCGGCCAGTGCAGCAAGGATGCCGTTGCTCGCCCACAATCCGGTGATCAGGTCGAGCACCGCGACGCCGACCTTGGCCGGCGCGTCATGGCCGGTGATCGACATCAGGCCGGCGCTGGCCTGCATGAGCAGGTCGTAGCCGGGCTTGTCGCTCGCTCCGGCGCTGGCGGCGTAGGCGGGGATCGAGCAGCAGACCAGCCGCGGGTTGGCCGGCGCGAGGCTCGCGTGGTCGAGACCGAAGCGGGCCATCACCCCCGGCCGGAAGTTCTCGACCAGCACGTCGGCCGTCGCCGCCAGTCGCACCGCCTGCGCCCGGTCGGCATCGTCGGCGAGGTCGAGCACCACCGAGCGCTTGCCCCGGTTGACCGACAGGAAGTAGGTGGCGTCCTCCCCCCGGAACGGCGGCCCCCAGCCGCGGGTGTCGTCGCCGGTGCCCGGCCGCTCGACCTTGATGACGTCGGCGCCGAGATCGGCTAGCAGCATGGTGGCGTAGGGGCCGGCGAGCACCCGGGTGAAGTCGAGCACGACGATGCCGTCGAGCGGTCTCACGTCCACCTCCAGGCTCCGGCGCGCGCGGGGACTCTACGGCCGACCACGGGCCCCGAGTCACGGCCTCCGCCCCACCTCGCGACAAGGCTCTGCTATCGCCGCGCAACCGGCCGCTGCCGTCGTGCGTGTTCGTCAGACAGACACCCACGACCGACGCAGGCACGCCCTCGCTCGCTCGGCCCGTCGCCCTCTGCCCGTCGTGCTCAGCGCGTCGACGGCGCTCGCCGTCGACACCACGCTCGCCCCGGCGCGGTCGGGTGCGGGCGCCGCCTGCGGGCGCGGCCGTCCATCGGCAGGATGAGTGGATCCGTGGTCGTCAGAGCAACCACCGATCCGCGTTCCTCCCCCGGCGATCGGTCCGCAGTCCGAGCAGCTCCCGCGGCGCACCGGACGGGGTCGCCGGACCGAGGACGAAGCAGGCCATGCACCGCCTGATCGTCCCGGAGACCGCGCCGACCTATCCGCCAGCACGCGCCGCACCGATAGCCTGCGCGGGTGCTGCTGTCCGACCGTGACCTCAAGGCGGCCCTCGCCGAGGACCGCCTCGGGCTCACGCCCTACGACGAGGCGATGGTGCAGCCCAGCAGCATCGACGTGCGGCTCGACCGCTACTTCCGGGTGTTCCAGAACCACCGCTACACCCACATCGACCCCGCGGTGGCGCAGGAGGACCTGACCGCGCTCGTCGAGCCCGCCGGCGACGAGCCGTTCATCCTGCACCCCGGCGAGTTCGTGCTCGGCTCGACGCTCGAGGTGATCTCGCTCGGCGACGACCTCGCCGCCCGCCTCGAGGGCAAAGCACTGGCGCTCGACACCGAGGTCCCCACCCCGTGGGGCTGGACCACGATGGAGCACCTGCAGCCGGGCGACGAGGTGTTCGACCAGAAGGGACGACCGACGACGGTCGTGGCGACGACGGACCCGATGCACGACCGGCCTTGCTTTCGCGTCCTGCTCTCGGACGGCAGCAGCATCGTCGCCGACGCCGCGCACCAATGGGTCACGCGCTCGAAGTCGGAGCGGATCGCCGGCCGGCCGGGAAGCATCCGCACCACCGCGCAGCTGCGCGCGACGCTGCGGGCCGGTCAGCGCGAGTGGAACCATCACCTGCCGTTGACAGTTCCGGTCGCCTATCCCTTTCGAGACGACCTGTTGATCGATCCCTACGTCCTTGGCATCTGGCTCGGGGCCGGCACGACGACCAGCGCCACGGTGACGACGGCCGACCCCGAGGTGATCGAGCAGGTCCGCGCGGCCGGGTACGACGCACACCGCACCGGTGCTCCCGACGGTTGGCGCATCGGTGGGCACGCCGACGCCCGACAGCGGGACGCGGGTGGGCGCTACACCGGACTCGACTCGATCCTGCGACGAGAGGGGCTGCTGGGTGACAAGCACGTGCCGTCGCCGTACCTGACGGCCGGACCTTCCCAGCGGCTCGCGCTGCTGCAAGGCCTGATGGACAGCGACGGGTACGCCGACACGGTCGGCGGATGCGAGTTCGTCAGCACCCTCGAGCACCTGACGGACGCGGTGGGCGAGCTCGCGGCATCGCTTGGCCTGCGCCCCGTCACGCGCAAGAAGCGCGTCACCTTGGCGGGGGTGGAGCAGATGCCGGCCTACCAGGTGACGTTCACCCCGCACCTGCCGGTCTTCCGTCTTTCGCGCAAGCTCGAGCGGCTCGCCAGCAAGCGTCGTCAGAGCCGCTTTCGTGCCGTGGTCGATGTCCAGCCCATGGCAAGCGTTCCCGTGCGCTGCCTCGAGGTCTCAGCAGACAGCGGCATGTTCCTCGTGACCCGCAGCTTCGTCCCCACCCACAACAGCTCGCTCGGGCGGCTCGGGCTGCTCACGCACTCCACCGCCGGCTTCATCGACCCGGGCTTCTCAGGCCACGTGACGCTCGAGCTGAGCAACGTGGCGAACCTGCCGATCAAGCTGCACCCCGGCATGAAGATCGGGCAGATCTGCGTGCTGCAGCTGTCCAGTCCGGCCGAGCACCCGTACGGCTCCTCGGTGTACGGCTCGCGCTACCAGGGGCAGCGCGGACCGACTGCGTCACGATCCTCGCTGCGCTTCAGCCGGGCGCCGACTCGGTAATGCCCCACCTCCGCTACAGTTAGCTTGACTGCAGCGGAGGTAGCGTGGCGATCGCTCGTCCCTCCGACCTCTTCGACCGGGTGCAGGAGTGGTCCGACATCGCCGACTTCGCGGCAACCCCCGGGCCGGGCATCATGCTGGGCATCGTGTCCGGCCGTCGACGTCAGGGCAAGAGTGTGTTGCTCCGCCGGCTGGCCGCCGCGACCGGTGGCTTCTACACGATGGCCCTCGAGCAGGAGCGGGAACCGGCCCTGCGACGCCTCAGCAGCGCGCTCGCGCGGGCTCTCGACCTGCCCGACGGCGCCCTCGTCCTCCCCGACTGGACGACCGCGTGGCGGACGCTGCTGCGCCCGCGGGGTGGCGGCGGTCCCCGAGTGGTGGTCGTCGACGAGCTGCCGTACCTGCTTCGCCATTCACCGGAGCTGCCCTCCGCGCTGCAGGAAGTGATCGACGAGTCACGCTCGGATCCCTCGTGGCCACCGGTGCGGCTGATCCTGTGCGGCTCGGCTCTGGCAGTCATGGGTCAGCTGCTCTCCGGCACGCAGGCCCTGCGCGGCCGAGCCCGCCTCGACCTGACCGTGCGGGCGTTCGACGTCCGGCAGACTGCGGAGTTCTGGCAGGTGCCCGACGCGGAGACGGCCTTCGCCCTGCACGCCGTCGTCGGCGGTACGCCCGGCTACCGCGACCTGATCGGCGCGGGTCCCGCGCCAGGAGCCGACGGCCTCGCGCAATGGCTGGCCGGCAGCCTGCTCAACCCCTCGCACGCGATGTTCCGGGAGGCCGAATACCTGCTGACCGAAGACCCGCGCCTGACCGACCGCGCGCTTTATCACTCCGTGCTCGCCGGGGTCAGCGCAGGCGCCCGCACGCCGACCGCGCTGGGCGGTCTGCTGGGCCGGCCAGCCAGCAGTCTCGAGCACCCGTTGAACGTGCTCGCCAGTGCTGGCTACCTGCGGCGGGACGACGACGTGCTGCTGCAGCGCCGGCCACGGCTGCGCGTGAGCGACCCGGTCCTGCGCTTCGACCAGGTGGTGCGCCGGCCGCGCCTCGCCCAGCTGGAGGACCGGCGCACCGCAGCCGCCTGGAACGACGCCCTGCCGGCGTTCCGGTCAGCCGTGCTCGGACCGCACTTCGAGGACCTCGCCCGGTGGTGGACCGGACGCCACGACGGCTGGCCGCTTCCGGTCGGCGAGGTGGGCTCCACCGTGGTGAACGATCGCGCGGGCCGCTCGCAGCACGAGGTCGACGTGGTAGCCCTGACCGCAGGCCAGCGCCGACAGGCCAGGGACGCCGAGGTCCTCGTGCTCGGCGAGGCCAAGGCCGGCGATCGGACCCGCGGGGTCGGTGAGGTCGTCCGGCTGGAGCGCGTACGCGCGCTGCTCACGTCGCGCGGCGTGGCGGCCGAGCGGGCTGTGCTGGCCGTGTTCGGTCAGGCTGGCTTCACCCCTGAGCTGCAGGCGCTGGCCGAGACCCGTGCCGACGTAGTGCTCGTCGACCTGGCGGCGATGCTCGCCGACCCCGCGCTCTGAGGCTCACCGATCTTCGGCGCGCAGGACACGCTGGGACGTGCACCAAAACCTGAAGACTTGCTGCGCGTGCTCGACTCGCGGGCATGAGCGACGACCTCCTTGCGCCGACCGAGCCCGGCCCTGCTCACGACCCTGCCTCGTGGGAGTCGTTCGACACCGGGCCGAACGTATGGCGCACCCAGGGCTGGCAGCGCGGTCCCTTTGCCGCCGGGAGCGCGAGCGTGCTGTGGGAACCGGGTGACGAGGCCTCGTTCCCGTCCGGCGACGGCCGGCTCGTGCACGGCGGGCTGCAGGCGGCCGTGCTCGACGCAGCCCTCGCGAGCGCCTGCTTCACGGTCACCGGACCGGAGCAGAGATGGGTCACCGCCACGTTGTCGGTGGACCTCGTGCGCGCCGCCCGCCCGGGGCCGCTGACCGCCACCGGCACGGTCGTGCGCCGCACCCGGGCAGTGGTCTTCTGCGCGGGCACGCTCGTCGATGCCGGCGGCCGGTTGCTCGCGACGGCTCGCGCCACGCAGGTGCCGGCGCGCGGCTGACCCTCGGCGGCCGGACTCCTGAGCAGCCCGTCCCCTCGGCTCCCCACGCCGACCGCTCGTCCGTCCCCTGCCGCCCCGCCCCTCCAGGTGGATCTTCCCTTTGGCGTTCTGGCAGGTGACACGCCGGCGCGTTCGCTGCCAACCCGCCAATCAAGAGATCACCCACCGCGCGCGGGGCGGCGCACGGCCGTGCTGCAGCTTTGCCGGGGTGGGGAGCCTCGTCAGGTCGCCAGGCCGAGGCAGTCAGCCGCAGCCGAAGGCTGTCGGAAGGCAGTGGGAGGGCTGTCGGAAGGCTGCGGATCATCTCCTTGGCGTTCCGGCAGGTGACACGCCGGCGCGTCACCTGCCAATCCACCCATCGAAAGATCACCGACCGCGCCAGTGCCATGCCGGGCAGCCAACCGGTGCGGCAACTCAACGACGAGCGGCCCAACCGTGCGGCAACTCAACAAGGGGCGGCCAGACGTGCTCGGCGGGTCGTCCGGACGCGTGGTGGTGAGGTCGGTTCGGCGCCCCGTCACCAGCTCGACAGCGCCAGCCGCACGGCGACGAGCAGCGAGAACAGCGCGATGGCGAGCCGCAGCGGTCCGGCAGGCACCCGGGTGGCAAGCGCCGCGCCGATCGGGCCGCCGCAGGCGCTGCCGAGCGCGACCAGCAGACCCGCCGTCCAGTCGACCGGCGCCACGACGACGTAGACGAGCCCGGCCGCCCCGTTCGCCGAGACGGCCAGCACGTTCTTGACCGCGTTGGTGCGCCGCAGCGACTGCGGGTCGAGCACGCCCAGCACGCCGATGAAGGCGACGCCCTGGGCGGCCCCGAAATACCCGCTGTAGATGGCGACCGCGCCCATGACGGGGCCGAGCGCGCCGGCCCGGGCGGGACGCGCACGGCGCATCCGCACCACCAGCGGCTGCGCGAGCACCAGCAGGCCGGCCGCGCCGACAAGCACGGGCACGATCGCCTCGAAGGAGTCGCCGGGCAGGCTCAGCAGCAGCACGGCGCCGAGCACCGATCCGGCGGCGACCCAGGCCGACAGCCGCCACAGTCGCCGGCCCTCGCCCACCAGCTGTCCGCGCATGCGGTAGGCCCCGCTGATGCTGCCGGGGATGACGCCCAGGCGGTTCGTCACGTTCGCCACGAGCGGCGGCAGGCCCGCCGCGAGCAGCGCCGGGAAGGTGAGCAGCGAGCCCGCCCCGGCCAGGGTGTTCACGGCGCCGGCGGCCACGCCCGCCAGGACGAGCAACAGCGCCTGGGTCAGGTCCACGACGCCGCTGTCGTCCCCTCCGCGCGCATGCTCGCCAGTGTGCGGCCCTTCGTCGCGCGCCGAGGGGCCGTCCGTCCGGCGCAGGTCGGTCCAGCTCCGTTGAGGTTTGGGGGCCTCAGGCAGGGGCGCCTCAGGGATGGGGCCCGAAGGGGTGGGGCTCGTGGCCGGCGGTGAGCAGGAAGCGGTCGCGCCAGCTCACGTGCTCGGGCAGCGGCAGCGGCGTCCGGAAGTGCCCGCGCTCCCGCCAACGCGCGGCGTCGGGCGCGGTCAGCTCCCACAGCGGCCGGGCGAGCTCCTCGGAAAGCGGGCAGGCCGTCGAGCCCAGGTGGGCGGCGACGTAGTGCGCCAGCAGGCTGCGCTCCAGGCAGGCCTGCAGCAGGTGCGCGCTGCGGTCGGCCGGTTCCGCCTCGGTGAGCACCTGTCGCAGTCGGCGGGTCTCGGCCCGGTGCCACGCCGGCGCGGCGCCCATCGGCAGGGGACCGGCGCGCGGGAACATCGCCGGCAGCCCGAGGGCCGCGTCCTGCGGCCGGATGCGGCTCAGCACCTCCTCGAGCATGCTCTCCGCCACGGCCAGCAGCTCGGCCTCGCGAAGCATCCGCTCTCCTTTCCGCCAACGCCCGGACACCAGCATGACGACGGGGTGTGGCGCCGAGCACAGCGGCCCATAATGACCACGTGGACGCGCACGCGGCGCGCCCTGACCCAGCTACCCGAGGAGACCGTGTGAAGACCAAGGCAGCAGTGCTCTGGGGCGCCCACCAGGACTGGCAGGTGCAGGAGGTCGAGCTCGGCGACCCGGTCGCGGGCGAGGTGCAGATCCGGCTGGCCGCCTCCGGCTTGTGCCACTCCGACGAACACATCCGGGCCGGTGACATGCAGATGGTGCCGCCCGGCGGGTTCCCCTTCGTCGGCGGGCACGAGGGCGCCGGCGTCGTGACCAAGGTGGGCCCGGGCGTCAGCAGCCTGGCCGAGGGCGACCACGTCGTGCTGGGCTTCATCCCGGCCTGCGGCCGCTGCTACCCGTGCGCCACCGGCCAGCAGAACCTGTGCGACATGGGCGCCACGCTGCTCACCGGCCAGGCGATCTCCGACGGCGGCTACCGCATCCAGGTCGACGGCAAGAACGCCTCAGCGATGTGCCTGCTCGGCACCTTCTCGCCCTACGTCACGGTGAACGAGGCGTCCGCGATCAAGATCGACGACGACATCCCGCTCGACAAGGCGGCCCTGGTCGGCTGCGGCGTCACCACCGGCTGGGGCTCCTCGGTCTACGCCGCCGACGTCACGGCCGGCGAGACCGTCGTCATCGTCGGGGTCGGCGGGGTCGGCGCGAACGCGGTGCAGGGCGCCCGGATGGCCGGCGCAGCGAACGTCATCGCCATCGACCCGATCGAGTTCAAGCGCGAGATGGCGATGGAGCTCGGCGCCACGCACACCTTCGCCAGCATGGCCGAGGCGGCTGAGTCGATCAACCAGATGACGCGGGGGCGGATGGCCGACAAGGCGGTCATCTGCGTCGGCGTCATGAAGGGCGAGTACGTCGCCGAGATGCTTGGGTTGGTCAAGAAGGGCGGCACCGGCGTCGTGACGGGCATGGGCGACATGGCCGAGATCGACGTCAAGCTCAGCCTGTTCGAGCTGACGCTGCTGCAGAAGCGGCTGCAGGGCGCCATCTTCGGCTCGGGCAACCCGCGCTTCGACATCCCGAACCTGCTGCGGCTCTACACCGAGGGACAGCTCAAGCTCGACGAGCTGGTCACCAAGACTTACCGCCTGGAGGACATCAACCAGGGCTACGCCGACATGCTCGACGGCAAGAACATCCGCGGGATGGTCGTCTACGACGACGCCGACTACTGACCGGCCGCACCGGTCGCCGACCGCGGCTCAGAACGGGTTGCGGTTGGCGACCATCCCCGCGACCGGTGCGAGCACGGCGGCCACCGCCATCATGGACAGTCTGATCGCCAGCGGCGCCGGCACCAGCGCCGCCACCAGGAACAGGATCAGGCTGGCAGCCATGACCACGAAGTAGCGGCGCTTGCGGCGCTCGAGATCCTCCCGGTACCGCTCTCCTGCGGTCGGCGTGACGATGTCGTGCACCGGCGGCCGCCGGCCGGGTCGCCACACGGTGCGGGCCGCTCAGCCGAGCTCGACGTCGATGCCGTCGACGGAGTCGTCGAAGCACAGGTGCGCCTGGGCGCGCAGCACGTCGGGCAGGGGGGTCTCGTAGCTCCAGGCCGCGTCTTCGTGCCGCCCGACGCTCCAGTACGTCGCCTCGCCCTTGTACGGACAGGTCGAGCGCGTGCCGGAACCCGATGACACCGCCCCGGGACGGATGTCGGCCGGCGGCACGTACACCCGCACCGGCAGGCCCGTCTCGAAGACCAGCACCGGACGGGGTGCGTCGGCGACGACCTCGCCGTCGCACCGCACCACCGCCCGCCGCGAGCTGACGTGCGCGTCGACCCGGTGGTAGGGGTCGCGCAGGTGCCCAACGACGCGGTCGTCCTCGACGAACCAGGCATCGACCCGCGCGGCGTCGAGCGCCGCGTAGCCCTTCAGCCACCCGGCGGCGGGCAGCGGGGCGGGGTAGAGCCACATCAGGTCGGTCTCGTCGCCGAGCTGCGGTAGGAAGCATCACCCTTGAACGGGCAGTGCGTCGAGGTCTTCGACTCCTTCCAGTCGCCCAGGTAGTCCTCGAGCGGCGCGTACAAGACAGGCATGATCGCGCTCTCGTGCAGCAGGTGCGCCCGGACGGTGTCGAGCACGACCCGGTCGCCGAGGAGCGCCCGGATCCGCCGCGGGTCCCTCTGCCAGACCAGGCGGTGCGCGGGGGCGCCGGCGAGGTCGACGTTCCATTGCGCGCTCGTGGTGGACGCCGGGGCGAGCGGGCCGGAGCCGAGGGTCAGCGACATGTCGCCTACCTACCCGCAGCCGGCTCAGTCGACCGCGCGGCGAAGGAAGCCGCGGGTACCGAGCGCGGCCAGGGCGACCAGCGCGACAGTGAGCACGAGCAGGCAGATTCCAGGCCGGGATGTGGGCGACGAGGGCGTGAGTGCGGCGCGCATGCCCTCCGAGGCGTAGGTCAGCGGGTTGGCTGCCGTCACCACCTGGAACCAGCGCAGCCGGTCCAGCGACAGCCACGGGTACTGGCTCGAGCCGGTGAACAGGATCGGCGTCAGTACAAGAGCGAAGACCACGTTGATCTTCGTGGGTGGGACCAGCGTGCCGATCGTCAGTCCGAGGGCGCCACCGACGAGCGAGCCGAGCAGGAGCACCGCGACGGCCAACGGGATCCCGGCGGCGCGCAGCGGCAGGTCCGTCAGGATCAGCGCGCCGATGGGAAACATGAGTGCCGCGGCGATCAGTCCCTGCAGCGCAGCGAACAGGATCTTCTCCAGGGCGAGCCAGCCGACGGGCAAGGGGGCCAGCAGACGGTCCTCGATCTCCTTGGTGAACGAGAAGTCGATGACGAGCGGGAAGGCCGTGCGCTGCAGCGCCGTCAGCAGCGCGGTGAGGGCGACGATGCCGGGGAACAGCAGATCGGTGTAGCCGGGCCGGGTGAGCCCGAGCTCGCCGAGCACGCGCCCGAAGACGAACAGCAGGAACAGCGGCTGCAGGATCACCTGGGCCAAGAAGGCCGGTAGCTCGCGCGAGGTGGCGTAGAGGTCGCGGCGCAGCACGGCGCCAAAGGCGGTGATCACCTCGCGGCGGTGCGGCCCCACGGTGAAGGCACCCGCCCGCCGGCGCGGTGCCGGTCGCTCCTTGGCGGAGCCTGCACCGCTCGTCATCGCAGCGTCCTTCCGGTCAGCTGGAGGAAGACGTCCTCGAGCGTCGGGACACCGACCGCCACGTCACAGAGGCGGGCCCCGTGGTCGGCCAGCGCAGAGGCCACCGGTCCGACGAGCCGGGCGGCGTCTCCCACCACGTACAACCGGAGGCGCAGCTGCGCGGATCCCGGCTCGGTCACGTCGAACCGCTCGATCCGCTGAACGTCGGGCAGTGTGGACAGCACCGCCTCCAGACCTTCGAGGCGACCCTCGGCCGTCACGTCCAGGGTGCCGCCGGCGCTCTGGGTGCGCGTCAGCTGCTCGGGTGTACCGAGGGCCAGCAGCTGGCCCTTGTCCATGATGCCGACCCGGTCGGCCAGCGCCGCAGCCTCGGCCATGTCGTGGGTCGTGAGCAGGACGGTCGTCCCACCTGCGCGCAGCTCGCGCACGCGGTCCCAGACGAACAGCCGCGCCGCCGGGTCGAGGCCGGTGCTCGGCTCGTCGAGGAAGAGCACCTGTGGCGCGTGCATGAGGGCCCGGGCAATCATGACCCGTTGCTCTTGGCCACCGGAGAAGCGACTGACCTGCTCGTCAGCGCGCGCGGTGAGCCCGAACTGCTCGAGCAGGGCGTCCGCCCGCTCGCTCGCCCCCGCAGCTCGACCGTGGTAAGCGGCGTGGAACAGCAGGTTCTGCTTGATCGTCAGCGAGCGGTCCAGGTTATTGCGCTGGGTGACCACCGCGAGCAGCCGCCGTGCACCGACCGGGTCGGCGTCGACGTCGACACCACCGACGAGAGCCCTGCCGGCGCTGAGCCGCACGCGGGTGGTCAGCACGCCGACCGTGGTCGTCTTGCCGGCACCGTTCGGTCCGAGCAGACCGAAGACCTCACCCGAGGCGGCGGTGAAGCTCACGCCCCCCACGGCATCTGTCTTGCTGCGCGGATAGCGCTTCACCAGATCGGCCACCTCGATCGCGGACTCGCTCACGCCCGTGACGCTAGGCCGCTTGCGAGCCGATCCACCCAAGGCGGATCCTGCTTCGAGCGGACGCCCGTGCCGGCCGCGACGGCGGGTCGGACGTCCTATCCCGGATCGGGTTCCACCGGCCGCGGCTTGCCCGATCCCTCGCTGTCACCGCCCGGGGCCGTGCTCGGCGTGCCGGTGCTGTGCTCGGGATTCGGGGCTCCCGTCGGCCCGTGGCCCTCCGGCGTGCGCGCCGGCGCCTGGTCGGACGAGGGCGCCCCCGCCGGTGCAGCAGCGGCGCCGTGCAGGTCGGGTGTCGTGTCGGTCGCGCCGGAGCTCGCCGGGTCGGTCGTCTTGGTGACCTCGTCGATGCCGTCGCTCTGGGCCAGCTGCGGGTAGTCGGCGAGCGCAGTGTCCTCGGGCGTGTCGCCCACCGGCTTCGGCGCCTCGACGCCGACGTCCGGCGTCACGACGTTCTCCCCGCCCTGCTCGGGAACGCCCTGCCCGGGAACGCCCTGCTCGGGAGTGTCCTGGTCGGGAGTGTCCTGGTCGGGAGTGTCCTGGTCGCCCTCCCGGACCAGCGTGGACGTCCCGCCGCCGGCGCCCACGGCCACCGGCGCCGCGACGAGCGAGCGGGCCAGTAGCTGCGAGACGTCGAGCACCTGCACGTCGTCGCGCGCCTCGCCGGCCTGCTGCTTGGCCGTGACGGCGTCCGACAGCATCACCATGCAGAACGGGCAGGCGGTGGAGACGACGTCGGGGTCGAGCGCCAGCGCCTCGTCGGTGCGCTCGACGTTGATCGACTTGCCGATCTTCTCCTCCATCCACATGCGCGCCCCACCGGCGCCGCAGCAGAACCCGCGCTCCTTGCAGCGCGGCATCTCCTGGCTCGAGAGCCCGTTGATGGCGTCGAGGATCTCGCGCGGCGGGGTGTACACCTTGTTGTGCCGGCCGAGATAGCACGGGTCGTGGTAGGTGACTTTTTCCTCGACCGGGCTGACCGGCACCAGGTGCCCGTCGGCCAGCAGCGAGCCCAGCAGCTGGGTGTGGTGCACGACGTCGTAGTCGCCGCCCAGCTGGCCGTACTCGTTGGCCAGGGTGTTGAAGCAGTGCGGGCAGGTCGCGACGATCTTGACGTGCTTGTCGCGGGTGGCGCCGGCCTCGTTGAGCGTCTCGACGTTCTCCATCGCCAGCTGCTGGAAGACGAACTCGTTGCCCATGCGCCGGGCCGGGTCGCCCGTGCACGTCTCACCGGAGCCGAGCACCGCGAACTCGACACCGGCGGTGTGCAGCAGCTCGGCGACGGCCCGGGTGACCTTCTTGGAGCGGTCCTCGAGCGCGCCGGCGCAGCCGACCCAGAACAGGTACTCGACGTCGGCGGGGATCTCGCCCTCGACCTTGCGCACCTCGAAGGAGAGGTCCTGCATCCAGTCCTCGCGGGCCTTGTTGTTGAGCCCCCAGGGGTTGCCGTTGTTCTCCAGGTTGCGCAGCATCACGCCGGCCTCGGACGGGAAGGCGCTCTCGATCAGCACCTGGTAGCGGCGCATGTCGAGGATGTGGTCGACGTGCTCGATGTCGACGGGGCACTGCTCGACGCAGGCGCCGCAGGTGGTGCAGCTCCACAGCACGTCGGGGTCGATGACCCCGCCCTCCTCGATCGTGCCGACGAGCGGGCGGGTGGCCTGGTCGTGGTTCGTCCCCATGATCCGCTCGTAGCCCGACTCGGGAACGTGCGCGTGGACGGCCTTCTCGTCGACGTTGTCCGGGCCGTCGTAGTGGGCGTTCGGCACGTGGTCCTCGGGTGCGCTGACCGTGCCGAGCACGTACGGGGCCTTGGCGAACAGGTGGTCGCGCAGGTTCATGATCAGCAGCTTGGGCGAGAGCGGCTTGCCGGTGTTCCACGCGGGGCACTGGCTCTGGCAACGGCCGCACTCGGTGCAGGTCGCCATGTCGAGCATCGCGGTCCAGGTGAAGTCCTCGACCTTCGCGACGCCGAAGGTGTCCTCGTCGGGGTCGGCCTCTTCCAGCTCGAGAACCTTGCCGTTGCTCATCATCGGCAGCAGGCCGCCGAGCGCGACGCCCTCGGGGTTGCGCTTGGTCAGCACGTTGAGCGGCGCGAGGAAGATGTGCAGGTGCTTGGAGTAGACGACGAGCACCAGGAAGCCGAAGACCACGGCGATCTGGCCGATCACCATGACGTCCTCGATGCGCTCGTTCACGGTCACGCCGAGCGGCGCGATCGCCTTGGCGACCAGGTTCGAGAAGAACGGCGCCCACGGGTGCTCCTGCCACGGGGAGACGCCGGTGTTGAGCTGGGCGGCGCGGATGCCGAACAGCGTGAGGACCACGAGGAAGATCAGCCCCAGCACGGTGGCGGCGGCGGTGTTGTGCGAGCCGTAGAAGCGCGAGTCACGGCCGACCTGCTTGGGCTGCGCCCGCAGCCGCAGGATCGCGAAGGTGATGATGCCGAGCAGCACGGCGAGGCCGAAGAAGTCCTCGATGAAGCCCAGCACGCGGGTCTTTCCGATGATCGGGATCGCGAAGTCGACGACGAACAGCGCGCCGAACGCCTCGATGATCGTGAAGAAGAGGACGAGGAAGCCCCAGAACACGAAGAAGTGGGCCACGCCGGGGACGTTCCACTTGAGCAGCCGGGCCTGGCCGAAGACCTCTCTGACCTGCGCGACGGCCCGGCGGGGCCAGTCGTCGAGCCGGCCGGGCGAGGGCTGACCGGCCGACACCAGCCGGTACAGGAACAGCACCCGCCGGCCGGCAAGAGCCAGCGCCACGACGGCGATGAGCAGACCGGCGACGAGTCGCACGATCATGTGGGTCTCCACGGACAACCTCCAGCCAGGCGCCACAGCGGGCACGCGAGACGAGGGTACGGTCGAGCAGCGTTGCTACCGGCCGGTAACCCAGCGCTCAGGATGCCTGATCCGCCGGCCCGGCGCCCGCCGAAGGGCCGGCGGCCCGCTGGCCGGAGCCGGCCGCGAGCCCGGTCGTCGTACCGGCTAGGAACCGAGCCCGGCCGCGCTGAGCAGGAAGCGCAGCAGCAGGGCGGTGAGGGGGCCGGCCAGCAGCAGCGCCAGCACTGCGGCGAGCAGCCGCACCCGCACGGTCGGACGACCGGTCCGGTCACGCAGGCCACTCAGCACCGGGCCAGGGTGGCACAGCTCCACGCCCGGGCACGACCTCGATCACCGGGGGCTCGTCGGGCGCCCCGGTTCGGGCGCACGGCGCGCCACCCGTGAGCCGGAGAGCGCCATGCCTGAGAACCCGATGAGAGCCCCGCCGGCTGACCTTGTTGACGGGTCGTCTCCACTCGATAACGATTGCGCATCGTGAGCGGCCTCGAAGTGATCAGCCCTGGGACGGTCACCGTCCTCGTCGCGGTCATGGTGATCGCGTGGTTGGGCTTTGCCCGGCAGCGGCGCGTGCCGGTCACCGGTGGCCGCCCGGTCGCTCGCCGCCGCTGGGCAGGGGTCGGCCTGCTGTTGCTGGCCCTGCTCAGCACCACGACGACGGCGGCCGCGGGCGTCAACGCGAGCTTCGCCTATCTGCCCCGCGTCGGCGACGTCGCCACCCTCGTCGACGGCAAGGGGCCCTGGCCGGTGCTGACCTGGGCCGACCTCGCCCGCCCGGACCCCGGGGCGCACCCGCGCGGCGGCGTGCTGACGCTGCCCGTCCCCGACGACGGCACCGGGCTCGGGGCCAGCTCGGCGCTCGTCTGGCTGCCACCTCAGTACCTGCGCGAGCCCACGCGACGCTTCCCCGTGCTGTACCTGCTGCACGGATCGCCCGGCGTGCCGCAGGACTGGCTGCGCGGCGGCCGGCTCGCCGACACCGCTGAGGCCCTGGCCGCGCGCGGCCTGCCCGCGATCGTCGTGGTGCCGCGGGTGTCCCGCGGCTGGCTCGACGACCCCGAGTGCGTCGACGGGGTGCACGAGCGGGTCGAGACGCACCTGCTGCGCACCGTCGTCCCGCTCGTCGATGCCCGGCTGCGCACGCGTGCGAGCCGTGACGGCCGGGCCATCGGCGGCATGTCGGCCGGCGGCTACTGCGCGCTGAACCTCGGGCTCAAGCACCGCAACGACTTCGGCACCGTCCTCGACCTGTCCGGCCTGACCGCGCCCACGCACCTGGGTGGGCTCAGCAGGCTGTACGGCCCCGACACCTCCCGCGCCGCGGCCGACACGCCCTTGACCTACGCCACCGCGCTGCCGAAGGAACCTGGCATGCGGGTGTGGCTCGATGTCGGACGTTCCGACGACGAGGTGCGGCCGGGCATCGAGGCGCTCGCACCCGTCCTGACCGGCAGGGGCTTCGACGTCGTGCTGCGCGTACGGCCGGGGCGGCACACCTTCGACGTGTGGCGTCCGGCGCTGGCCGAGGCGATGGCCTGGGCGCTGCCCGCGATGGAGACCAGCACGACCGGCACGGGTCCGGGCGTGGCGTCGTGACGGCGACCCGGCTCCCCCGGCTCCCGGCCGCGGCCCAGCACGTGCTGCGGACCTCGCCGGTCAGCCTCGGCTATGTCGCCGTCCTGGCCGGCGGAGCGGCGTGGCTGCGCACCCTCGACGGCGCGACCCGCAACGCCGTGCTGCACGGCGCCAGCACCAATCTGCAAAACCTGCGCCACGGGCGGTGGAGCGTCCTGCTGAGCAGCGCGCTCGTGCTCGTGCCACCGGTCGGGCGCTCGCTGCTCGTCGCGCTGCCCGTGCTGGCCGGCGCCGAGCGACGCCTCGGCTCCAGCCGGGTGCTGGCCGTGTTCGCCGCCGGGCACGTGGCCGCGACGCTCGTGGTCGCCGGCTTGCTGGAGGCGCACGCCCTACCGGGCGTCACGACGCGCGGGACCGTACGCGCCGTCGACGTCGGGCTCAGCTACGGGCTGCTGGCCGTGGCCGGTGCTCTCGCGGTGAACGTGCGCCACGCCCGGTGGTGGCTGGCGGCGTTGGTCCTGCTCGCGGCCTACCCCTTCGCGCAGTGGCCCGTGACGTTCACCGACTGGGGACACCTGTTCGCCCTGCTGCTCGGCGTGCTCGCCGGCGGCGGCCTGCGCCGCTTCGACACCGGGCTCGCCGATCGGCCGCGGCTGTGGCCGCTGCGCCGGCCGGCATGAGCGCGCAGGGCGTAGGTTCGACCGGCGCGCGACAGGGCGGCAGGGCACCGCAGGCAGGGCAGGGAGCGCAGGCAGGACAGGCAGAACAGCAGACACAGCAGGCGCAGCAGCGGCGCAGTGAGCACCGGGCGCAGCACGGTGGGCACGACAGCGGGTCGCCGGCCGGCGCGGGGCCCGCACCACGCACCGAGCCCGGCACGGGCGCCCACAGGCGCCACACCGGGCTGCACCGGCGCGTCCCGGCGATCGCCGGGGCGCTGACGGCCGGCTCCGGCCTGCTGGGCCTGGTCAGCGGGCTCACCCGGGAGAGCCGCCCCCGGGTACAGGCGCTCACCCAGGTCGTGCCGGGCGCGCTCACGCACGCGGCCAGCTCCGGCACGATCGTCGTCGGCGTGCTGCTGCTGCTGCTCGCGCACGCCCTACGACGCCGCAAGCGGCGGGCCTACCGCGCCGTCGTGGTCCTGCTCGCCGCGAGCGTCGTCCTGCACGTGGTCAAGGGGCTCGACGTCGAGGAAGCGCTCGTCACGGTCGCGGTGCTCGGCTGGCTCGTGGTGTACCGGCGCGAGTTCTACGCCGAGAGCGACCCGCGCACCCGCTGGCGATCGGTCTCGACGCTGCTGCTGCTGCTCGTCACGAGCGTCCTGCTGGGGCTCGTGCTGGTGCAGCTGCGGCTCGAGGGCGCGACCGGTGCGCCCTCGCTCGGCGACCAGCTGCGGCAGGTCCTGCTCGGACTGGTCGGCGTCAGCGGCCCGGTGGTCTTTCGGGGCGACCTGGACAGCGACGTCATCGGCTTCACCCTCGCGGCGCTGGGCGCCATGACCGCTCTCGTCCCGGCCTACCTGCTGCTGCGCCCGGCCGAGCCGCAGCCGGTGTTCACCGCCGAGGACGACGCGCGGATGCGGGCGCTGCTCGCCCGGCACGGCCGCCGCGACTCGCTTGGCTACTTCGCGCTGCGACGCGACAAGTCGGTCGTCTGGTCGGCGACCGGCAAGGCCGCCATCGCCTACCGGGTCGTGTCCGGCACCATGCTCGCGAGCGGCGACCCGCTGGGCGACCCGGAGGCCTGGCCCGGGGCGATCACCGAGTTCTTGCGGCTGGCCGACGAGCACGCCTGGACCGCCGCGGTCATGGGCTGCGCCGAGCAGGGCGGCACCGCCTACCGGCGGGCCGGGCTGCAGGTGCTCGAGCTCGGTGACGAGGCGATCGTCACGACAGAGTCGTTCAGCCTGTCCGGCCGGGCCATGCGCGGGGTGCGCCAGGCCGTCGCGCGGGTCGAGCGCGCCGGCTACGCCACGGAGGTGCGCCGGGTCGCCGACCTCGACCCGCAGGAGCGCGCCGACATCGTCCGCGCCGCAGCCAGCTGGCGAGGTGGGAGCACCGAACGAGGCTTTTCGATGGCCCTCGGTCGCTTCGGTGATCCCGCCGACGACCAGTGCGTACTCGTCACCGCCGAGGCCGGCGGTCAGCTGCGGGCGCTGCTGCACTTCGTGCCGTGGGGACCGGACGGGCTCTCGCTCGACCTGATGCGACGTGACCGTGCCGCCGAGAACGGCCTGAACGAGCTGCTCATCGTCGCCGCGCTGCAGGCGGCGCCCTCGCTCGGCGTCGAGCGGCTCTCGCTCAACTTCGCCGTCTTTCGCGGCGCGCTGGAGTCAGGCGAGCGTCTCGGCGCCGGCCCGGTGCTGCGGAGCTGGCGGGCGCTGCTCGTGTTCGCCTCCCGCTGGTTCCAGATCGAGTCGCTGTACCGCTTCAACGCCAAGTTCCAGCCGACGTGGGAGCCGCGCTACGTCTGCTATCCGTCGGCGCGCGCCCTGCCGCGCGTGCTGGTCGCCGCCCTGGAGGCGGAGGCGTTCCTGGTCTGGCCGCGCCTTCCGCTCGCCCCGCGCGCACAGCCGCTCGCCCGGGCGCTGCGGCTGCTGCACCCCGCCGACCGGTAGGCAGCGGCCCGCCGCCGGACCCGGCGGCCGTGCGGGCCGGTGCCGTCGCGCATGCTGTGTCGGCCGTCCGCGGTGGGTGCCGGCTCGAGCTGGGGAGTCGAGGGTGGAGCAACGCGTGGCGCTGGTCGTCGCCCTGCTGGCCGTGGGCTGCGCCGTGGCGGTCCTCGCCCGCCGGGTCGCGGTCCCCTACCCGGTGCTGCTCGTCGTCGTCGGTCTGCTTCTCGCGCTGGTCCCCGGCCTGCCCGCGGTGCGGCTCGATCCCAACATCGCCTTCCTCGTCTTCCTGCCGCCGTTGCTGTTCATCCCGGCCGTGTCGACGTCCTGGCGCGACTTCAAGGCCAACCTGCGCCCCATCAGCCTGCTCGCGGTCGGCTGGTGCTCGCCACCACCGCACTGGTGGCCGTGGTCGCGCACGCCGTCGTGCCGGGCCTGCCGTGGCCGGCGGCCTTCGTGCTCGGCGCCATCGTGGCGCCTCCCGACGCGGTGGCGGCCACGACCATCGCCCGCCGGCTCGGCCTCCCCCAGCGCATCGTCACGATCATCGAGGGGGAGAGCCTGGTGAACGACGCCGCCTCGCTCGTCGCCTACCGGGTGGCCGTCGCGGCGGTGGTCACCGGGTCGTTCTCCCTCGGCAGCGCCTCGCTGTCCTTTGTCGTCGGAGGTGTCGGCGGCGTGGCGATCGGCGTCGGCTTCGGCTTCCTGCGGGGCCTGGCCGCACGCGTACTCAGCCCGGACGCGGCCGTCGACAACACGCTGTTCCTGCTCACTCCCTACGCCGCCTACCTGGTGGCCGAGCAGGTCGAGGTGTCCGGCGTGCTGGCGGTCGTCGCGGCCGGGCTGGTCGTGGCCCGGGTGTCCTCGCCGGTGGTCGGCTTCCAGACCCGGCTGTCCAGCCTCGCGATCACCGACCTGCTCTCGTTCGTGCTCACCAGCCTGGTGTTCGTCCTGATCGGCCTGCAGCTGCGCCCGGTGCTCGCGGCGCTGCCGCAGGACCGCCTGCTGCCGGTGCTCGGCGAGACGCTGCTCGTCGCGCTGACCGTCGTGGTCGTGCGCATGCTCTGGGTCTTTCCCGGCATGTACCTGCCGCGGCTGCTCAGCGCCCGCGAGCAGCGGCCGCCGATCGGCGGCGCGCTCGTGGTCGGCTGGGCCGGCATGCGCGGCGTCGTCTCGCTCGCCGCAGCGCTGTCGCTGCCGACGGCGACCGACAGCGGCGGGGCCTTCCCCGAACGCGACGTGCTCGTGCTCATCACCTTCGGCGTCATCCTCGTCACCCTGGTGCTGCAGGGCCTGACGCTGCCGGCGCTGATCCGTCGCACCGGGCTGCACGACGACGGCATGGTGGACCGCGAGCGGGCGACGGCCCGCGCCCGCGCCAGCGCCGTCGCGCTCGCCCGGCTGGTCGAGCTGGCCGAGCAGCCGTGGGCCCCGGACCGGCCGGTGCAGCGCCTGCGCGAGCGGTACACCGGCCAGCACACGCGCGACCACGCCCGTGCGCAGCGGCTGTCCGCCGAGGCCTCGGACACCGGCAGCGCGGACGGCGGGCACAGTGCGCCGCCAGCGGGGTCGCGCGACGACGCCCGTGTCGAGGCCACGACCCGCCTGCTCGGCGAGGTGCTCGCGGCCCAGCGCGCCGCCCTGCTGGACCTGCGCCGCGACGGCACGATCGGCGACGAGGCGCTGCGGGACGTCCAGCGCAACCTCGACCTGGAGGCCGCGCGGGCTGCATCGAGACGGTGAGCGACATCACTGCTCGCCCGGCGGTCAGCACAGTTGAGCCAGGAAGACTCAGGGCAGAGAACCGGTTGAACCCATCGTCTGGCACCTGAGCCTTGCGCGCTCAACCCCGAGTATCTTGAAGGAGCACCCCCATGGCACGAGCGGTCGGCATCGACCTCGGCACCACCAACAGCTGCGTCGCCGTCCTCGAGGGCGGTGAGCCCGCCGTCATCGCGAATGCCGAGGGCTCGCGCACCACCCCGTCCATCGTCGCGTTCGCCAAGAACGGCGAGGTGCTCGTCGGTGAGGTCGCCAAGCGGCAGGCCGTCACCAACGTCGACCGCACCATCCGCTCGGTCAAGCGCGAGATGGGCACCGACTGGTCCAAGAGCCTCGACGGCAAGGACTTCACCCCCCAGCAGATCAGCGCCTTTGTGCTGCAAAAGCTCAAGCGCGACTCTGAGAGCTACCTCGGCGAGCCGGTCACCGACGCGGTCATCACGGTGCCCGCCTACTTCTCCGACTCCGAGCGCCAGGCCACCAAGGAGGCCGGTGAGGTCGCCGGCCTGAACGTCCTGCGCATCGTCAACGAGCCCACCGCCGCGGCCCTCGCCTACGGCCTGGACAAGGGCGACAAGGAGCAGACCATCCTGGTCTTCGACCTCGGTGGCGGCACCTTCGACGTGTCGCTGCTCGAGATCGGCGACGGCGTCATCGAGGTCAAGGCGACCTCGGGCGACAACAAGCTCGGCGGTGACGACTGGGACGAGCGGCTGGTGCAGCACCTCGTCAAGCAGTTCCAGCTGAGCAACAACGGCATCGACCTGTCCGGCGACAAGATGGCCATGCAGCGCCTGCGCGAGGCGGCCGAGAAGGCCAAGATCGAGCTCAGCGCCTCGCAGTCGACGTCGATCAACCTGCCCTACATCACCGCGAGCCCCGAGGGCCCGCTGCACCTGGACGTCACGGTCACCCGCGCGGAGTTCCAGCGGATGACCCAGGACTTGCTCGACCGCTGCAAGAAGCCTTTCCAGCAGGCCATCAAGGACGCCGGCATCTCGATCGACCAGATGGACCACATCGTGCTGGTCGGCGGCTCGACCCGCATGCCGGCCGTGTCGGACCTGGTGCGCGAGCTCACCGGCGGCAAGGAGCCCAACAAGGGCGTCAACCCCGACGAGGTCGTCGCCGTCGGCGCCGCGCTGCAGGCAGGCGTGCTCAAGGGCGAGGTCAAGGACGTCCTGCTGCTCGACGTCACCCCGCTCTCGCTCGGCATCGAGACCAAGGGCGGCATCATGACCAAGCTGATCGAGCGCAACACGACCATCCCGACCAAGCGCTCCGAGGTCTTCACCACGGCCGACGACAACCAGCCGAGCGTGCAGATCCAGGTCTTTCAGGGTGAGCGCGAGATGGCCGCCTACAACAAGAAGCTCGGCATGTTCGAGCTGACCGGGCTGCCGCCGGCCCCGCGCGGTGTGCCGCAGATCGAGGTGTCGTTCGACATCGACGCCAACGGCATCGTCAACGTGCACGCCAAGGACCTCGGCACGGGCAAGGAGCAGCGGATGACGATCTCCGGCGGCTCGGCGCTGCCGAAGGACGAGGTCGAGCGGATGATGAAGGAGGCCGAGCAGTACGCCGAGGAGGACAAGAAGCGGCGTGAGGAGGCCGAGACACGCAACTCCGCCGAGCAGCTCGTCTTCCAGACCGAGAAGTTCCTCGGCGAGAACGGTGACAAGCTGCCTGCGGAGGGCAAGGCCGACGCCGAGTCGGCGCTGTCCGACCTGCGCGCGGCGCTCGGCGGCAGCGACACCGCGGCCATCCGCACCGCCGCCGAGACCGTCTCGCAGAAGACCTCCGAGCTCGGGGCCGCGATGTACGCCCAGCAGGGCGCGCAGGACGGGCCCGAGGGCGGCCCGACGGGCAACGCCGGTTCCGACGAGCAGGCCGACGACGGTGTGGTCGACGCCGAGGTCGTCGAGGACGACAAGTGAACGCACGCCCGGGCGAGCCGCTCGTCGATGACCCCGAGCGGGTCGTCGTGCGCGACAAGCGTCGGCTCGACCCGGAGAGCGGGGCCGTCCGGGCACCGGCCGGCGCCGCAGACGGGACCCCCGCCGCGCCGCAGGCCGAGGCGGGGAGCCCGGACCCGACCGGTCTGAGCGAGGCGGCCTCGACCGACGCCGGCGGCCCCGGACCCGACGGCGCAGCCGGCGTCGACCCCCGTGTCGCCGAGCTGACGGCCGACCTGCAGCGCCTGTCAGCGGAGTACGCCAACTACCGCAAGCGGGTCGAGCGCGACCGGGTCGCCGTCGCCGAGATCGCCACGGCGGGCCTGCTCGGCGGCTTGCTGCCGGTGCTGGACGACCTCGACCGGGCCCGTGAGCACGGCGACCTCACCGGCGCCTTCAAGGGCGTCGGCGACGCCGTCGTCGCGCTCACCGACAAGCTCGGCCTCGAGCGCTACGGCGAGGTGGGCGACCCGTTCGACCCGGCCGTGCACGAGGCGCTGCTGACCGCTGAGCCCGACCCCACCTCGAGCGTCTCGGTCTGCGCCGCCGTGCTGCAGCCGGGCTACCGGCTGCGCAGCGGCCGCATCATCCGGGCCGCCCGGGTCTCGGTCGCCGAGGGCGCTGCCGCGGCCGAGCAGCCAGCACCCGACCAGCAGTAGCAACACCGGCCCCTGCCCCGCTCACGGGCAGGGGTCGGCCCGTACCCCCAGCACAGACATCACCGACCCGGGAGGAGGGACGCCATGAGCGCACGCGATGTCGAGAAGGACCACTACGCCGCCCTCGGCGTGCCCAAGGACGCCAGCGCGGCCGACATCAAGAAGGCCTACCGCAAGCTGGCCCGGGACCTGCACCCGGACACCAACCCCGCCGGCGAGGAGCGCTTCAAGGTCGTCTCCGAGGCCTACGACGTGCTGTCCGACCCGGCCCGGCGCAAGGACTACGACGAGAACCGCCGCCTGTTCGGGGCCGGCCTGCGCCCGCCCGGCTCGACCGGGTCTCCCGGCGGCCCGACCGGGGGGACGTTCGACCTCGGTGACCTGTTTGCCCGCGCGGGCGGGGGCGGCGGGGGTGGCGGCGGCGGGAGCGGCTTCGGTGACGTGCTCGGCGGCCTCTTCGGGCGCGGCAGCGGTGCGCCGCCACGCATCCCCAAGCGGGGGCTCGACATGGAGGCGCAGACCTCCCTGTCGTTCCCCGACGCCGTCAACGGCGCCACCGTGTCGCTGCAGATCACCAAGCCGGCGGCGTGCAACACCTGCCGCGGCTCGGGCGCCGCGCCGGGCACGACGCCCCAGACCTGCGGCACCTGTCAGGGCAAGGGCGTCACCTCGCGCAGCCAGGGCGGGTTCGCCTTCTCCGAGCCCTGCCCGACGTGCAAGGGCAGCGGCAGGGTCATTCCCACGCCGTGCCCGACGTGCCACGGCACCGGCTCGACGACGGCGACCCGGACGCTGCAGGTGCGCATCCCGGTCGGGGTCGCGGACGGGCAGCGGATCCGCATCGCCGGTCGCGGCGGACCCGGCGAGCGCGGTGGCCCGAGCGGCGACCTGTTCGTCGTCGTGCACGTCGCCCCGCACCCCTACCTGCGCCGGCGCGACGACAACCTGCTCGTCACGGTGCCGGTCACCTTCCCGGAAGCTGCCCTCGGAGGGCAGATCAGCGTCCCGACGATGGACACCCCGGTCACCCTCAAGATCCCTGCGGGGACGGCGAGCGGACGTACCTTCCGGGTGCGCGGGCGGGGCGTGCCCGGCAAGGGCGACCTGCTCGTGAAGGTCGAGGTGGCGGTGCCGCAGAAGCTGTCCGGCAAAGCCAAAAAGGCGCTCGAGAGCTACGCCTCGTCCAGCGACGACGACCCGCGGGCGCCGCTGCGCGCCGCGGCCGGGATGGACACGGCATGAACGACGACGCGCCGGTGTTCGTGATCTCCGTCGCGGCCGAGCTGTCCGGCATGCACCCGCAGACGCTGCGCCAGTACGACCGGCTGGGTCTGGTCACGCCGGGGCGCTCGGGCGGGGGCGGTCGGCGGTACTCCTCGCGTGACGTCGACCTGCTGCGCGAGGTGCAGCGTCTGTCGCAGGAGGAGGGGGTCAACCTCGCCGGCATCAAGCGCATCATCGAGCTCGAGAACCACGTCGAGGCGCTGCAGGCCCGCGTCGCCGAGCTCGCCGCCGAGCGCGACCGAGCCCGCGCCGACGCCGCCGCGGCCGTCACCTCGGTGCGTGCCTCGATGCGGCGCGACCTCGTCCCGCTCTCGCGCAGCGCGCTGGTCGTCTGGAAGCCGGCCGGCTAGTTCTTGACGAACTTCACGCATTCGCTGAAGCCGTACTTCTTCATCGCTGCCGAATCGGCCTTTGGCAGCGCGGGCTCCTTGATCTTCAGCACCTCCTGCGGGCCCTTCTTGAGCGCCGCGTTCACCTCGGCCACGAAGGTCTCGATGACGGTCGTCTGCTTGCGCAGCGGCTGCAGGAAGATCCGGTTCACCTGCTCGGCGTCGGAGCGTCCCTCAGCCAGCTGCTCGAGCCGCGTTGTCGCCTTCTTCTGCAACGCGACCCCCGAGGACAGCGTGGCCCCGGCCTGCTCCGGCGACGTCGGCTCGGGCAGCGCATCGAGCTGGTCGTCGACGGTCTTGCACACCAGCTCGGCCTCGGTCACGAACGCCGCACGGTCGGCCGGCAGGCTCGCCCCGGCCGACGGCTCCGCCGAGCCGGCGGGGGACTGACCTGCCGGCGACGGCGCTGCCGGTGCCGGTGCCTGCGAGGCGGCGGCCGACGGGGCGGCCGCCGAGGGCGAGGCGCCCGTAGCGGCCGCCTGCTCGTCGCCGGAGCCGCCGCAGGCGGACAGCAGCAGCACCAGGGCAAGTACCGGCGCGACGGTCAGGGGACGAGTGCGGATCACGAGGTCCTTCTCCTGTCTTGGGCCGAGCAGGTGCCCGGGGTGCTCATGACGCTGCCACAAGCGGGCGACGTGAGCGGGTCGAACCGGGATGCAACCACCCGTGCGTGGCGCGCGTGTAGAGGGTGGGGAACGTCCCCGAGTGTCTATCGTCGGGAGGGCCGCCGTGCTGCAGGTGGACGCCCGACCGCACAGCGCGACGGGAGAGAGTGTGACGTCCCCCGCCCCCGAGGGCGCCGACTTCGACGCCTTTTACCAGGCGAGCGGCCCCCGGCTCGTGCGCCAGCTGCACGCCCTGACCGGTGACCTCACCGAGGCCCAGGACGTCGTGCAGGAGGCGTTCGTCCGGGCCTGGCAGCGATGGTCCAAGGTGCGCGAGCTCGACGCCCCGGAGGCCTGGGTCCGGCACGTGGCCAAGCGGCTCGCGATCTCCCGCTTCCGGCGGGCGATGGTCGGCGGCGGGCTCGTGCGCCGGCACGGGCCGCCACCGGACGAGCCGGACCTGAGTCCCGACCGGGTGGCGATCGTCGAGGCCCTGCGGCGCCTGCCGGCCGAGCAACGCGAGGCGATCGTGCTGTTCCACCTCGGCGACCTGTCGGTGGCCGAGGTGGCCAAGGAGATGAAGTGTCCCGAGGGCACGGTCAAGGCGCGGCTGTCCCGGGGACGAGCAGCCCTTGCCGGGTTGCTCAGCGAGCAGGAGAGGGAGGTGCCCAGTGCCTGAGGACCAGGTGAACCCGCTCGAGGCGATGAACGACGGCGCGCCCGGCGCGCTCGCCCCGGCGGCCACCATCCGCGCCCGCGGCGACCGGCGGCGACGCCAGCAGCGCGCCGCCACCGCCGGAGCGTTCGTCATGGTGCTCGCCGTGGCGGTGCCGGTGGCGGCCTCGCTGGAGCCGGACGCAGACCAGGACAGCCTGAAGTTCGCCAAGCCGTCGCCCTCGGCCACCGCGTCGGCCACCGCGTCGGCCACCGCGTCGGCCCCGGCGCTGCCTTCGCCGTCGGCCGAGCCGTCGACCCGGCCGTCGGCCACCGCGTCGACACGAGCCTCCGCCACCGCCGTGCCCACTCCCCAGCGCTCGAGCGCGCCGCCCACACCGCGCCGGACGAGCGGCGCCCCGGCACCCGTCGCGCCCACGCCCCGCAGCACGCCGAGCCCCGACCCGACCCCGGTGCCCGGTGCCGGCGGCGGGGGCGGGGGCGGGGGCGGGGGCGGGACGTCCACCGCCCGGCCGAAGCCGGCCACGCCCGCCCCGACGACGCGAGCGCTCACACCGGCGAGCCGCATCCAGCTGGCCGGCATCGGTGGGCTGACGGCCGGCATGACCTACGCCGAGCTCGAGCGGGCCGTCGGGGCTCCGGTGAAGGTCCAGAACTTCGAGGGCAGCGTCGCGTGCACCTATGTGTCGATCCCGAGCCTGCCCGAGAGCCAGCGGATCGCCATGCTCGGCGGCAAAGGCACGGTGCGGAGCTTCGAGGTCACCAGCGGGCGCACCACGCAGTCCCGCATCGGCATCGGTGACACCAAGGCCGAGGTCCGACGCGTGTACAGCGGGCTCACCGAGGCGTCCGACCCGTACTCCGCCGAGCCGCTGCTTGTCCGGCACCCGAAGGGCTCGCCCTACCAGTTGGTATTCGGCTTCCTCGACGGCAAGGTGCAGTTCATCCGCTCCGGCTTCGTGGCCGAGACCCTCTACCCGGAGGGCTGTGCCTGATCCTTCGGTCCGCTCGGCGTGACGATCATCTCGTGCGCGCCCCGGCAGATGACACGCCGGCGCGTCGGCTGCCGACCCGCCGATCGGATGATCGAATACGCAGGAGGGTCGCTTGCGCGGGCTCGTCGTGACGAGCGATGTCGGCGGGACGCGCGGGCCCCGGGCCCCCGGGTCCCCGGGCCCGGACTTTGGCCGACGAGCGCGCGGGCTGGCCTGAGCTCGTGCACGAGACGTCGCGGCCGCCGCCCCCTCGATGACCTTCTGGTTCGCGCGTTGGCAGAGGACACGCCGGCGTGTCGGGTGCCGACCCGCCGATCGGTTGATCGAAGTCGGTGGGCCGGGCGCCTGCGGGCGCGTCGGCACCAGCTGAGCCGCGTATGCCGCGGCAACAGTCGCTGGGGCACGGCACCATGGACAGGTGCCGCTTCCCGCCGACCCGTCATCGACGCCCGACGCCGGCGAGCACGTGCTGACCCTCGCCTGCCCTGACCGGCCCGGCATCGTGCACGCCGTCTCGACGTTCCTCGTCGTGACCGGCTGCAACATCCTCGACAGCCAGCAGTACCGCGACCCCGACAGCACGACCTTCTTCATGCGGGTCCACGTCGCCGCCGACCGCACGGTCGACACCGCCTCGCTGCGCGCGGCTTTCGGCGCGACCGCGTCGTCGTTCGGGATGGACTGGCAGCTCGAGCCGGTGCGTCCGCTGCCGACGCTAGTCATGGTGGGCACGCAGGACCACTGCCTGGCCGACCTGCTGTTCCGCCACCGCACCGGCGCGCTGCCGATCGAGCTGCGGGCCGTCGTGAGCAACCACCCGGACGTGCGCCGCCTGGTCGAGTGGCACGGCGTCCGCTTCCACCTGCTGCCGGTGACGCCCGAGTCCAAGCCGGACGCCGAGGCGGCGCTGCTGGCCCTGGTCGCCGAGCTGGAGGTCGAGCTGGTTGTGCTCGCCCGCTACATGCAGGTGCTGTCGCCGGCCCTGTGCACGCAGCTGGCCGGGCGGGTCATCAACATCCATCACTCGTTCCTGCCGAGCTTCAAGGGAGCGCGGCCCTACGCGCAGGCCCACGACCGCGGCGTCAAGCTCATCGGCGCGAGCGCGCACTACGTCACCGCTGACCTGGACGAGGGGCCGATCATCGAGCAGGACGTCGCCCGCGCCGACCACACGCAGACCGTCGCGCAGCTGGCCCGGGTCGGCGCCGACATCGAGGCGCAGGTGCTCGCCCGTGCGGTCACCTGGCACGCCGAGCGGCGGGTGCTGCGCAACGGCCGGCGCACGGTCATCTTCCGCTGACCTGCCCGTGGGGCTCTCGGCTCAGGGTGACCGCTTAGCTGCGCGCGGCGCGCTCCCTGCGAGGGGCCGAGGCGGCAGAGCGCGGTCGCAAGTACAGGGCCATCACCGTCGGAACATAGGCGAGCCAGGCAAGCACCTCCAGCCAGCTCATCGCCGGCCGGAAATTGATCGTGCCCCTCAGCAGGGTGCCGTACCAACTGTCCGGCTGCACTGCCGCGCGGATGTCGAAGGCGAGCGCGTCGGCGCCGGGCAGCACGCCAGCCTCCTGCAGGTCGTGCACGCCGTAGGCGAGGACGCCACCTGCCACCACGACCAGCAGCGCGCCGGTGACGGTGAAGAACTTCGCAAGGTTCAGCGAGATCGCGCTCCGGTAGAGCAGGTACGCCAAGGCGACCGCCAGGGCCAGGCCGAGCAGCGCGCCGAGCAGGGCAGTGGTGCCGGTGGAGCTGGATCGGGAGGCCGCCCACAGGAACAGGGCCGTCTCCAGACCCTCGCGGGCGACGGCGAAGAACGCGACCGCCGCGAGCGTGACCCCGCCGCTCATCAGGGCCGCATCAACCTTGCCCTCAAGCTCACCTTTGAGGCCGCGGGCGGCGCGGCGCATCCAGAAGACCATCCAGGTCACGAACCCGACGGCCACGACCGACAGCACCCCGCCGATCAATTCTTGTCCTTCATCGCTGAGCTCGGCCGCGGTGAAGGTCAGCAGCGCGCCGGCCAAGGCGCTCAGCAGCACTGCTGCCGCCACCCCCAGCCAGATGCCGGTCAGCGAAGCGCGCTGGCCCGTCTTCACCAGGTAGGCGACCAGGATGCTCACGACCAGGGCGGCCTCGAGCCCCTCGCGCAGTCCGATCAGGCCATTGGACAGCACAGGAGCCTCCGAGTTAGGTGAGGTGGACCTAACTACCATCACGTTTCTCGTCTCGCGTGTCAACCGTCCGCGTCTAGAGGGCAGCCGGTCCCGTGCAAGATGACCGTCAGCTCTGCCGCCCCACCGGTCCGGTCGCGTCCGTGCCGACGCACGCGGCACCGGGCTCCGCGGTCTGACGGCCGTTGCTGAAGGCCCGGGATGTGCTCGACGCGAGGATTGCCGGTGCTGTCCACCGAGAGCGACCGACCCCAGGCAGCCAGCACGATCACGGCGGTCTCAGTCGGGAGCGGACGGACACTCTCACTCCGGCCCCTCTCCTGCGCACGTGGCATCATGCGTGTGCACACACGGACGTCGGGACGGAGGAACGCATGCTGCCGATCGACGAAGCCGACGAGACAGCCGGCTCGCACGAGCACCCGGTCGATCCGGGCAGGGTCGCGCAGGCACGTGAGCGGCTCGATGCCGCGCGTACCAGCGGCGGGCTCGACGAGCTGACGCAGGTGCTCGGGCTCCTCGCCGACCCCACGCGCGCCTTTTTGCTCTTCGCCCTCGACGCCGTCGAGGAGCTCTGCGTCGGCGACCTGGCGCTCGCCCTGGCCAGCACCGAGGACGCCGTGGGCTACGGGCTGCGACAGCTGCGGGCGGCTGGACTGGTGGTGCGCCGCCGCCAGGGCCGGATGGTCTTCTACCGGCTGGCGGACCTGCCCGCCCCGCTGCTGCAGCTGCGGCTGCAGGACCTGCTGTCGCTGTCGACCCGCTCGATCGTCGGGCCGGAGCCCTCGTGACCGGATACCTCTGGACGGCCGTCCTGCTCGTCGTGGGCAGTTGCCTGGTCGCGGCCGCCTACGCGCTGCACCTGGCGCTGACGCTCGACCGCGAGCCGCTCGTCGTGCTGCCCGCGCTCGGCGGGGCGACGCCGACCGAGCACGCCTGGCTGCGCTACCACGCCCGCTGGTACGTCCCGGCGATGGTCTTCCTGGCCTTCGACATCGAGATGCTGTTCATGTACCCGTGGGCGGTCGTGCTGCGGCAGACCGGGTTGTCCGCGCTCGTCGAGATGTTCGGCTTCCTGAGCATCGTCATGGCGGCGGTCGTCTACGCCTGGCGCGAAGGCGTGTTCCGGTGGACGTGACGTCTCGCGTGCTCGGTCTCGCCTATCGACGCCCTCGGGTGCTGCTCGTCGAGGCCCCCGGCGGCCGGGTGCTGCGGATGCGGGCACAGGACGAGCTGGCCGCTCGGGGCTGGGGGCTCGCGGCCGGTCCGGCGTCGGCCGACCTGCTGGCCGTCGGCGGTAGCCCGGGCCCGCAGCTGCAGGACCGCGTCGACGCGCTCTGGGATCAGCTGCCCGGCCCGCGGTCACGGTCGTACTGCTCGTCCGTGGAGTCCCTGGGCGCTGACCTCACGTCGGGACGCGACCAGCTTCTGAACCTGGGCTGGCAACGAGCGGACGTCGCGCGGCGGGGGGTGGGAAGCGAGGCGGACGACGGGTCGAATGACTCCGACAGCGCTGAGGCCGACGGGGACCACGGCGGGATGGACCACGGCGGGATGGATCTGCCGGGCGGGCTCACGATGTCCGGCTCGGGGCAGGACCGTGACGGTTTGCAGCTCGAGCAGTCGCAGCTCGAGCTGGGTCCGGTGCTGCCGGGCTGGCCGGCGGGAGTGTTGGCCCTGTTGTCGCTGCAGGGCGACGTCGCCGTCGACGTCGAGTTGCGGCTGCTGGACGACCGACCCGTCGACAGCATCGACGGTGACGTCGACCGGCTGGACCGGGCGCAGGCGCTGCTGGGCCTGGCGGGCAGTCGGCACGCGGCCGCCGCCCGCCGGGCTCGGGCTTCAGCGATGGACGGGCGCCCGGCCAGCACCGCAGCGCTGGCACGCACGGTCGCGCGGGACCGGGTGCTGCGCTGGTCCCTGCGCGGCCTGACCACGGTCACCGGCGACGACCTGTGGTCCGAGCTGCTCGCTCTGCTGGACGACAGCGCCTCGAGCGACCCGGTCAGCCTCACCGCAGCAGGCGAGGCATTGACCGGCCGCGAGCTCGCGGCGCTGAGGCTCGCCCTCGCCGCGGCGCCGGCGCTCGTCCCGGACCGGCAGCCGGCCCGTGCCTGAACCGGTCCTGCTGCTGGCGCTGCTGGCAGTGCTCGGCGTGCTGGTCTACGGCGCCGCGGCTCTCGATGCCCGTCTCGCGGCCGCCGGGCAGGGGCGGACGGCGGCGTGGAGCGAGCCGTTGCAGGACGGCCTCCGGCTGCTCGTCCAGCGCCGGCGCACCACCGTGGCCCCCGACGCGCTGCTGTGGCGGGTGGCCGGCGGCAGCCTGCCGGTGATCGCCGTGTTGATGCTCGCGGTGGTGCCGCTGGGCGGGTCGGTGCTGGCCGACCTCCCGGTGGGCGTCGTGTGGTTCAACGCCATGGACGTGCTGGTCTGGGCGGCGCTGTGGCTGCTGGGCTGGGGCCCGAACGCGCTCACGTCGCTGATCGGCGGGTACCGCTTCCTGGCCCAGGCGCTGGCCTACGAGCTGCCGCTGATGTTCGCCCTCACCGCTCCGGCCGCCGCCGCCGGCAGCCTGCGCGTCGGTGATGTCGTCGCCGGCCAGGACGGCCTCTGGTACGTCGTGCAGATGCCGGTGGCCTTCGCCGTGTTCGTCGCCTGCGTCGTCGCCTTCTCCGTCGTCGGGCCGCTCGGGCAGGCGGCAGCCGGCGACATCGGCGGCGGGGTGCTGTCCGAGCTGTCCGGGCCGGACCGGCTCGTCGTGCAGGTCGGCCGCTGGGCGCTGCTGGCCGCCGGCGCGGCGTTCAGCGTGCCGCTGTTTCTCGGCGGGGGCGCCGGACCGCTGCTTCCGGCGGCGCTCTGGACGGTGCTCAAGGCCGCCGTGGTGCTGGCGGGGATGGTCGTGCTTGCCCGCCGGCTGCCGCTGCTGCGCGCCGAGCGGCTCATGGGGCTCGGTTGGCTCGTCGCGCTGCCGCTCACGCTGCTGCAGCTGCTCGTGACCAGCATCGTCGTGGTGGCGACGTCGTGACGACCCTCGCCTTCTGGGCGCTCGCGCTCGCGGCGGTCGCGAGTGGGTTCGCCGTCTTCCGCGTCGACTCGATGGCCCGGGCGACGTTCGCCCTGGCCCTGTCGTTCATCGCGGTCGGCGCGCTGCTGCTGCTGCTCGACCTGGACTACCTCGGCCTGGTCGTCGTGCTGATGATGACCATGGAGATGGCCGTCATGGCCGTCTTCATGATCATGTTCATGATGAACCCGGGCGGCCTGATGCCCATGGCGATGTTCCACAACAAGTCCGGCGCCATGGCCATCGCGGTCGGCACCTTCGTCGTCCTGGCCGGTGGGACGCTGCTCATCCCGTGGCCCGAGCGCGCCGCGCGCCCGCCCGCCGACACCACCGCCCAGCTCGGGTTCGGGCTGATGGAGGACAAGATGCTGGTGATGATGGCCGTCAGCGGCGTCATGTTCGCCACGATCGTCGCGGTCACGGTGCTCGCCGCTGCGCGCACCCGCTACGACCGCAGGGGCGACGACCTGCGCTCGCCCGCCGACGACCCGGTGCCCGGCGGCGTCGGATGAGCCTCGAGCTGTTCCTCGTGCTGGCCTCGGCGCTCGTCGCGATCGGGCTCTACGGCGCGCTGTCGCAACAGAGCGTCGTGATGCTCATGATGGGCCTGGAGCTGATGCTCAACGGCGTCATCGTCGCGGCCGCGGCGTTCTGGTACTACCTGAGCCCGCAGGCCCCCGACGGCCAGGTGCTGCTGCTCGTGGTCGTCGCCGCCATGACGATCGAGATGGCGTTGGGCTTCGCAGTACAGACGTTGATCTACCGCAGCCAGCAGGTCGACATGACCGACATGGCCGCCGAGCTGAGCGGCTGACCGGTGCTGCTGTGGACCCTGGTCGCGTTGCCCGCGGTCGGCGGCGCGGTGCTGGCAGCCGGCGCAGCCGTGCTCGGCGGTCGCCTCGAGCGAGTCGCGTTCCCGTCGGCGGTCGCCGTCGCGACCGCCGTCCTCGCGCTCGCCGCGATCGCCGTCGGGCGGCGGCCGGCCGTGTCCGCACCCTTCCTGGACGGGCTAGCGGTCACCCTGCAGGTCGACGCGCTCGCCGCGGTGGTGCTCGTGACGGTGGCCGTCGTGACGCTCTTGGTGATGCTGGCCGCCGCGGCCGAGATCGAGCAGTCCCGCGCACGGTTCTTCGGCCTGCTGCTGCTGTTCCTGTCTGGCGTGCTGCTGACCGTCACCGCGTCGTCGCTGCTGCCGCTGCTGATCGGCTGGGAGCTGATGGGCGCGATGTCCTACGCCCTGATCGGCTTCGGGTGGCGTGAGGCGCGGCGGGTCGGGTCGGCGACCACCGCGTTCCTGACGACCCGGGCGGCGGACCTCGGGCTGTACGCGGCCGCTGGTGCGGCGCTCGCAGGCGGCACGGCGATCGCCGCCCCGGGCGGAGCGCTGGCGCTCGGGTCGCTGCCGTCGATGGCCGGCTGGCCGCTGCACCTGGCCACGGCCGGAATCGTCGTTGCGGCGCTCGGCAAGGCCGCCCAGCTGCCGTTCTCGTTCTGGCTGGCCCGCGCGATGGACGGGCCGAGCGCGGTCAGTGCGCTGCTGCACTCGGCGGCGATGGTCGCGATGGGCGGCTACCTGCTGCTGCGGGTCGAGCCGCTGCTGGTCGCTTCCGGTTGGGGCCCGGGTGTCGTGGCGTGGATGGGCGTGACGACGGCGGTGCTGCTCGGGCTGGTCGCCGTCGCGCAGACCGACCTCAAGCTGCTGCTGGCCGCCTCGACCGCCAGTCAGCTCGGGTTCGTCGTGCTGGCTGCTGGCGTCGGCACCATCGCCGGCGGCGCGGCGCACCTGATCGCGCACGCCTTTGTCAAGAGCACCCTGTTCCTCGCGGCCGGGGCCTGGCTGCACGCGCTCGGCACCAAGCAGCTGTCCGGCCTGCGCGGCGCCGCCCGGCGCTTCCCTGCCGTCGGGGCCCTCTTCGTCGTCGCCGGGCTCGCGATCGCGGGGCTGCCGCCGCTGTCGCTGTGGGCGACCAAGGACGCGGTGCTGGCCGCGGCCGAGCGCACCGACCCCGCGCTCTACGCCGCCGGGCTGGTCGCTGCGGCGCTGGCTGCCGTCTACGCGGCGCGCGCCGTCGCGATCGTGCTGCGCCCGGTGCCGCCGGCTCGGCAGCGGAAGGACGGTGCGGAGCAGGAGCCCACCGGCCGGGTGCCGCTGCTGGCGTGGGCGCCGCTCGCGCCGCTGGCCGTCGCCGCCGCGCTCGGCGGCGTGGTGGCACTGCCTCCGCTGTTCGGCCTGCTCAGCGGGGCGTTGGACGGCGAGGCCGAACCGGTCTCGGTGGTGGGGCTGGTCGTCTCGGCCATGCTGGCCGTCGCCGTCGTCCTGCTCGTCATGCCCCGCGCCGAATCGCTGCCGCAGACCGTGCCGGCACGCGTGCGGTCCTTCCTGCACGACTGGCTGCTGCTGGAGCGGCTGGCCCACGCCGTCGCGGTCCGCCCCGTGCTCGCGCTCGCTCAGGCACTGGCCGTCTTCGACGACCGGGTGCTGCACCGCGCTGTGCTGGCCGTGCCGCACGCCGTGCTCGGCACCGGCACGGGCAGCGGGCCGATGAGGGCCGATGACGATGACGACGCGCTCGCGAGCAGCGTGCGCGCGGCCGGGCCGGTCAGGCTCGGACTCGCCGGCCTTGCCCGGGTCGCCGACGAGCGCGGCATCGACGCCGGGGTCCGTGCCGTGGCCTCCCGGACGCGCGCGCTCGGCGCGCTGGCCCGCCGACCCCAGACCGGCCAGCTGCACACCTACCTGGCGCAGGCCGCCGCCGTGCTGGCGCTGTCGGCCGCGCTGCTGCTGCTCGTGCGATGACCGCCCGACCGACCCGCAAAGGACCTCCGTGCTCGACCTGCTGGTTTTCCTGCCGCTCGCGGCGAGCCTGGTGCTGCTCGCGCTGCCCGCGAGCCCGGCTGTCGCGCGCGCGGTGCTCATCGGCGTCACCTGCGTCGAGCTCGTGCTCGCCGCCGCGATGTACCTCGCCTACGACCCGGGCGGCGGTGTCACGAGCGGCATCGCCTACGAGCGGAACGTCGCGTGGATCCCGACCGTGGACAGCGGCTACCACGTCGGCCTCGACGGGCTGTCGCTGCCGCTCGTCGGCCTGACCGCCGGCATCTTCTTCGCCTGCGCGCTCTACGCGGTGCGGCGGACCGACCGGCCGCGCACCTTCGCCGCGCTGATGCTGTTCTTGGAGACCGCCTGCCTCGGCGTGTTCGCGAGCCTGGACCTCATCCTGTTCTTCGTCTTCTTCGACCTGACGATCGTCGGGATGTACTTGGTCATCGCCGGCTGGGGGCACGGCCAGGCGGCCCGCTCGGCCCTGACCTTCTTCCTCTACACCTTCGTCGGCTCGCTCGCGCTGCTCGTCGGCTTCATCGCCCTGTACCTCGCCGCCGAGCCGCACACCTTCGACATGGTGCGCCTGGCGCAGGACCCCCCGCTGCAGGACTCCCCGCTGGCCGGCGGGCTCGTGCTGCTGGCGATCAGCCTTGGCCTCGCCGTCAAGACCCCGACCGTGCCGTTCCACACCTGGCTGCCACCGGCGCACACCGACGCTCCCTCGGAGGGCTCGGCCGTGCTGGCCGGGGTGCTGCTCAAGCTCGGCACGTACGGCTTCGTTCGCATCGCCATCCCGATGCTCCCCGGGCCGATGCGCACCTACGCCATGGTCTTCCTGGTCATCGGCGTGGTCAGCGTGCTCTACGGCGCGCTCGTGGCGCTGGCTCAGACCAACCTCAAGCGAATGATCGCCTACACGTCGGTGAACCACATGGGATACGTGCTGCTGGCTGTCGGCGCCGCCGCGCTGGCCGGCGATGCGCAGGCCCGCGGCGTCGCGCTCACCGGCGCGGTCACCCAGATGGTGAGCCACGGCCTGATCACCGGCGCGCTGTTCCTGCTGGCCGGGGTGCTCTACGAGCGGGCCGGCAGCTACGAGATCGCCCGCTTCGGTGGCCTTGCCGGGCGGGCGCCGGTGTTCGCGCTGCTGTTCGCGGTCGGCGCCTTTGGCTCGCTCGGGCTGCCCGGACTCTCGGGCTTCATCGCCGAGTTCCAGGTGTTCGTCGGATCGTTGGCGACAGCGCCCGTGGCCGTGCTGGTCGCGCTGCTCGGCCTGCTCGTGACCGCGGCGCTGTTCCTGTGGGCGCTGCAGCGGCTGCTGCTCGGGTCGTCGGGGGAGCTCACCGCGCGCGTCGGCGACCTGCGCGCGCACGAGGCCGCCGCCATCGCTCCGCTGCTGCTGCTGGCGCTGGCCGTCGGGGTGCTGCCGCGTTTCCTGCTCGACGTCATCGAGCCCTCCACCCGGGTGCTCGTCGGTCTGCTCGACCGATGAGCGCCCGCGACCTGCGAGCGCCGGCGCCGCGCTCATGAGTGCGGAGCCGCTCGCTCTGCTGCCCGAGCTCGTGTTGCTGCTCGGCGCGGTGATCATCCTGCTGACGGGCAGCTTCCTGCCCCGCCGGCGGCAGTGGGTGTCCCGCCTGCTCGCCGCCGGGGTGCTCCTGGCCAGCCTCGGCTGCACGGCCTACGGGCTGGCGAGCTCGTCGTCCCGGCTCGTCTACAGCGGCACGTACGCCCTCGACGGCCCGACGACGATCGCCCGCATCGTCGTGCCGAGCGCCGCCCTGCTGCTGCTCCTGCTCGGCAGTGACGAGCTGGCCGGGGCCGCGCGGGAGAGCGAGGCGTACGTGCTGACCCTGCTGGTGACGCTCGGCAGCATCGTGCTTGCCGGCGCCAGCGACCTGTCTCTGTTGGCCGTGGCCTTTTTGCTCGCCTCGGTGCCGATGTATGCCGTCATCGGGCTGACCAGGGCGCCCCGGGCCACCGAAGCGGCCCTGAAGGCCTACCTGCTCGGCGCGTTCACCGGCGTCGCCATGCTGCTGGGCGCCACGCTGCTGTTCGGCGTCGCCGGCGGCACGTCGTACGCGACGCTGGCCAGCGGCCTGCCGGGCGCACCGGTGGCGGCGGTCGCCGTCGGGCTGGTCGGCGTGCTGGCCGGCCTGATGTTCAAGGCCGGCGCGGTGCCCGGGCACTTCTGGGTGCCCGACGCCAGCCAGGGCGCGAGCCCGACGGCGGCGGCGCTGCTCACCACGCTGCCCAAGGTCGGTGGCGTCCTCGCCGCCTACCGGCTGCTGGGCGCCGTCCCGAGCTCGGTCGTCGACGGGCCGCTCCTGCTGGCCGTGCTCGCCGCGTTGACCATGACGCTCGGCAACCTGGCCGCGTTCGGTCAGGACGACCCGCGGCGGCTGCTCGGCTGGTCCACCGTCAGCCAGGCGGGCTACCTGCTCATGGCGGTCGCCGTCGCTGGGCGCAGCACGCTGGCGCTGCCCGCGGTCGGCTTCTACCTGGCGGCCTATGCGGTGACCAACCTCGGGGCGTTCGCGGTGACCGCGGCGCTGCCCGAGCGCGACCGGCTCGAGCACTACCGCGGCCTGGCCTACCAGCGGCCTGTGCTGGCCGGCGCGCTGCTGGTGACGCTGCTCGGGCTCGTGGGCACGCCCCCGGCGGCCGTCTTCGTCGGCAAGCTGACCGTCTTCTCCGCCGCCTTTGACGGCGGCTTCGCCTGGCTCGTCGTGGTGGCGGCGGTCAACACGGTGGCGTCGCTGTTCTACTACCTGCGCTGGCTTGCGCCGGTGTTCGACCGCAGCGGTGTGTCCGGCCGGCCGGAGAGCCGGCGCCGGCCGTACGCGCAGACCGCCGCCGCGGTCGCCGGGGTGGCCTCGCTCGTCTTGGGCTTGGCCGCAGCAGTCGGTTTGCAGGCCGACCTGGTCCTGCTGCGTTGACGAGCGCCGCCTGCTCGGTCTCGACTCATCGCGCGGCGCCTCCAGCTCGGTGGACGAGGTCTTTCCCGCCCGCCGGGCCACGGCTCTTGGCTAGCCTGGAGGCCGTGATACGCGCCAGTCTGCTCTGCGTCGTGCCGGTGCTCGCGGCATCGGTACTGCTCAGCGGATGCGCCGGCGTGAAGCCGGAAGCCGCGCCGCTGCCGCCCGTCGAGGTGGAGACGGGCTTGATGCACGTGCACGGACTGGGCGTCGACCCCGCTGACGGAATGCTGTACGCCGCGACGCACTCCGGGTTGTTCCGCGTCCCGGAGCAGGGCCGTGCGGAACGGGTCGCGAACCGCGCTCAGGACACGATGGGGTTCGCCGTGGCCGGTCCCGGCAGATTCATCGGCTCAGGCCATCCCGATGCGCGCGAAGACGACGTCCGGCACCGCTGCTCGGGCTGATCGAGTCCGAGGACGCAGGTCAGACGTGGCAGCGGCGCAGCCTGCACGGCCAAGCCGACTTCCACGCCCTGGCGTCGGTGCACGGGCAGGTCTACGGCTACGACTCCACATCCGGCACCTTCATGGTCAGCAAGGACAACACGAGCTGGGACCGCAGGTCGCAGCTGTCGCTACGCGACTTCGCCGTCGACCCCGCGCAGCCCGACCGGATCGTCGCCACAGCCGAGCGGGGCCCGGTCCGCAGCGGTGACGGCGGACGCACCTGGTCGCCGCTCGAGAGCGCCCCGCAGCTCGTCGTCGTGTCCTGGGACAGGGCAGCGGGACTGTTCGGGGTCGACCTGCGGGGCGCCGTCCACCGCTCCGATGACGGCGGCAGCACCTGGACGGCCACCGGGTCCGTCGGCGGGGAGCCCGAGGCCCTCACCGTCGAGACCACCGACGGCGCGGCGGCGGTGTACGTCGCGGTCGCTGACACGGGCATCCTCGCGAGCCGCGACGGCGGCGGGACCTTCGCCGTCCGGTACACCGAGCAGACGTCCTAGAACCGGTCGACGTCAGGCCCGATGCTGGCCCAGAACGCGTCCGCCCATACCCCGTGGCCGCGGTCGTTCGGGTGGAACCAGTCTGCGGCGAACTGCGTCGCCATGGCCTGCCACCCCTGATCCTTGAGCGCGTCGTGCAGCGCAACCGGGCGAAGGCGGCGCTGCTTCGCGCTGGCTCGCAGCAGGGCCGCCGCCTGGGCGGCGTCGCGTTGCCACCTGCCGTGCATGAAGTACGGCGTGTCCGCCACGTACGACCCGGCGGGCAAGGCGGCGGTCAACCGATGCGTCTGGGCAGCGAAGGTGTCGCGGTCATAGGCGCGGATGTCATTCCCGCCGATGGCGACGGTAACGATGTCGACGTCGTGTCCGAGGGTGTCGAGGGCCGGCAGCTGGGTGTCGAGGACGTCGTGGATGCGGGCGCCACTCGCACTGAGGTTGACGACCTCTACTGGCCGGCCGGTGCTGTCGCGCAGGCGCTGGGCGATCAGCCCGACGTAGCCCCGGTCTGGTGCACTCGCGCCGATGCCCTGGGCGGCGCTGTCGCCCAGCGCTACGTAGCGAAGCCCGCCGACCTCACCGCGGGGCTCAGACCAGTACTCGGCGCACGCGCGCACGCTGCGTTCGACGCGGATGAGCTTCACGGCCCAGAAGGCACACCCGCTGAGCAGCACGACGATCTGGCCGGCACGCACGGGGTGCCTGCTGAGATGGGCGCGCTCCCGCATGAGCATGGTGGCCCCTTCCTACGTGCCGTCCTCGAGATCGCCGTCACAGGCCCTGATGGCTCCCGTAGGTGGCTTGCCCTTCCCTCGAGGTAGCGCGGGCGGCTTCAGTGCCGGTGGCGGCGTCGAGCCCGGCCAGCACCTGATCATCTTGCCGTGGCCGGCCATGCCATCGCCGTGCCCGCCGCCTTGGCCGTCTCGACGGTGCAGCACTTGCCGAGCACGATGACTGTCGCGGCGCCGCCGGCGAAAGAGCTGCGCCGCGAGACGTCGCAGTCGTGGAACGGCGTCTGCTTCTCACCCAGGAAGTGCCCGGCGAACAGCGCGTGGACGACTGCTCTGGTCGGTCCGCTGCGCCACCGGTCGAGCCGGCCCACCGGTCTGGAGCAGAACGAGTAGGCAAGCGCCCCGCCGGGGCGCAGGACCCGGAGCATCTCCGTCACGGCGGCTCTCGGGCTGTCGACCGTCTCTATCACCCAGGCAGACACCACAAGGTCGAACGTGCCGTCGGCGAAGGGAAGAGCCTGCACAGAAGCAAGGGCGCGCGGCAGCTGCAGGTCCGCGGCTCTGGCGAGCATCCCCGGCGAGAGGTCCACCAGCACCGGGCGCAGTCCGAACTGCTCCAAGGTCAGGCGTCGGGACAGCGCGCCCGTACCAGCGCCGGCGTCGAGGACCCGCGGGCCGTCCATGGCTGACACGGCGTCGAGGGCAGCGCCGAGCATGGCGGTCTCTGCTGCGCCGCCTGCGACCCGCAGCCACATACGCCGCCAGACCCGGTCGTACCGAGCGGCCGCGCGTTCGTACGTCGACACCACCCGAGCCGAGCGGCCCCGCCCCGCCCTGCGCCTGCCCACCATCAGCGCATCATCACCGCCTCGCAGCCCGCCTTGGGTCAAGGCTCGGGGTTCGGACGGCCTAGAACCGCCGAGGTCGGCGGGTACGTGGCGATGCGGCCCACGAAGACGCAGAGGTGCTTCGTTGCGTCGCCGGAAGTGGGCTCGCCGAAGCACAGACGCTGCCCGCCGTCCGATGCCCCACCCGCCCTCCCCGCGCACCCTCCCTGTCGAAGTCAGGACCGTCTGTCCGCGATCGGCACAGCCGGCACAGCCGACAAGATCGGCTGACCTCATCAAGGTATCGCTCGTCGAGGTCGAGGGTGCCCGGCCACAGGGGCCGCCGCAGGCGTGCTCGGCTGCGGCACCTGCACCGAGTAGGAGGACTGCCGTACGCAGACCCGGGGGGCTTGGGCATCGACCGTGCACAACAGCAGCGCGTTTGCCGGACTGACAAGGCACGGGGTTGATGCCGGGTGGCGACTCGCTGTGCTTCATTCAGTCCAGATGGACCTCATCCAGCCCTGCTGTCGCGCGTGGGCTCAGTAAGCCGACGGCACCCTGGTAGGCGCCATCGCCACCGTTCGAGCTACGCTCGCCGCTGTCTGAATCGCTGTTCACGACGGTCGAGATCGCGACGCCCAAGACGGGCTATGAAACGTCTCGGAGCACGCTCGGCGATGACAGCGTCGATCTCAGAACTTGCCACACCAAGCGCCGAGCGCTTCGGTGCTCACAACGGCGTGAGGAGGAGCAGATGGCCTGGCTGGCGACCGGAGGCGGCGCCACGCTGGTGCTGTTCGTCCTGCGCGACATCTTCCACACCTTGGGACATCCCGAAGGGCAGGGAAGCATCAGTCATCTCGTGCTGCGCACCGGGTGGCGACTCTCGAGGCGCCGGGGCGGCACGGGACGCCTCGCGCGACTGTCGGGACCGCTGGCGCTGCTGGCCGTCATCGTCGTGTGGGGCAGTTTGGCGGTGATCGGAATGGGCGTTGCTCTACTGGCCCGCTGTGCCTACGGGCTTCACGTACTCCTCAGGGCCCGTCCCGGGAAGCGGTAACGGTAGCGGCTTGTTCGATAGCCTTTACATGTCGATGGTCACCATGTCGACTCTCGGCTTTGGTGACATCGTTCCGGCCTCGGCCTGGCTACGGATAGTCACGCCCCTTGAGGCGCTCTTTGGTTTCGCGCTGCTGACGGTCGCGGTCTCTTGGGTGTTGCAGATATATCCGGCGCTGACCCGACGACGAGTTCTCGCGATCCGGCTATCGGTGCTGCGTCGCGCCGACGTTGGCACCGCGCTGCATGACCCCAGCATGACCCAGCATCCCGGTTCCGTACTGCTCCCCAGGCTGCTGGACAACCTGTCTCGCGACATCATTCAGGCTGGGGTCGATCTACGCGAGTATTCAGAGACCTACTACTTTCGAGATGTCGACCCGAACGCCTCGCTCGCCGCCACGCTGACTTGCGCCGTGGAGCTGGGCCGGATCGAGACCACGTCGCACACGGTCGACGTGCGCGTAGCGGCAACGCTCCTGAACAGTGCGCTTGAGGAGTTCGCCGCGGTCCTACGGGAGCGGTTCCGACACGCTGGTGACAGCGCGCGGGACGTACTCGCCGCCTATGCGGCCGATCACGGGTATCCGCTCGGGTAGCTGGCGTGCATGGACGTAGCCGGGGTGCGAGCGTGACGGGGCTGCGGCGCAGGAGTACAACGCCAGGGACACCCCTTCACACCTTGACACCTTCACACCTCAGGACGATGCGGATCGGGGGGCCGCGGTGGACGATCGCGACGGCTGTTCACGAGTCGGATCGGGTCGGCCGGCCGACCGACCATCTGCGTCAGCTGGTCCAGCCGCTGTCACGCCGGGCCGCATCGAGCCGCGAGCGGGCGAGCGCGACGCACATGGCCTTGACGGGGTGCTCGTGCGGCGTGCCGCCGAGGGCGTCGATGAGGGGCCATCGTCGACCACCAGCGACCCCGTCGGTCGGCTCCTTCGAGCCCCCCCAGCGTGGCGATACCTGTACCCTGGGGGGGTGTCAGGGAGCAACCGCTGGTCGTCGAGTCGATGGCTGCTGGTACTGCTCCTCATCGCCGGTGTGCTGGCCATGCATGCCCTGAGCACCGGTCACGCCATGCCGACTGGCCAGGCGATGCCGACCGTCGTCGCGGCCGCCCACGGATCGCCCGGGCCCGCGTCGCAGGACACCACCGCGTCGGGGAGCCGGCTCGCGGTGCTCGACGCCGCGTCGACGGTCACCCACGTGGACCCGACGCTGATGAGCACGTGCGTGGCCATCTTGCTCGGCGCGCTCCTGCTGCTGCTGCATCGTCCGTGCCGTAGGCACGCGATCATGGTAGCCCGGGGAACGTGGCCGCGCTCGGCGCCCTCAGGTGTCGAGCCGAGCCCAGGACTGCTGCTGCGGCTCTGCGTCATGCGGACGTGAGGAGGACGGCTGTGCGCCCGACCTTCACCTCGTCCTGTCCTGACGTCCTCTCTGGAGCCCACCATGTCTCTGTTCCACCATGCACTGCCTCGCCGCCGCCTCCTGACCGGTCTCACCGGCGCAACCGTGCTCACCGCGGCGCTCGTCGGCTGCGCTGACACCCCATCCTCAGGCGGTGCGGCGGCTGCACCGGCCACCTCCACCGCACCTGCCAGCCCCACCGCACCGGCCAGCCCCGTCGCCCCGGTCACCGCACCGCCGGTCGACGCCCGACACAACGACGTCGACATCGCCTTTGTCACGCAGATGTCCCCCCACCACGGCGCAGCCATCGAGATGGCCTCGCTCGCCGCAGCCAGGGCGAGCGATCCCCGAGTGAAGGAGCTCGCCGCCCGGATCGCCGCCGCGCAGGGTCCTGAGATCGCCGCGATGCAGGCCATGTCCAAGGCGTGGGACGTGGCGCCGTCGATGGACATGGGAGCCACCGGCCCCATGCCGTCTGCGATGCCCGGCATGGGGCACGGTGACGTCGCGATGCTCGCCGGCCTGCGGGGAGCGGACTTCGACCGAGCCTTCCTCACGATGATGATCGGTCACCACACGGGCGCCCTGCAGATGGCCGAGCAGGAGCTGGCCGACGGCGAGAGCCCCGTCGCGAAGCAGCTGGCCACGTCGATCGTCCGCGACCAGAAGGCGGAGATCGCGAAGATGCGGACCATGCTGTCCGACGCGTGAGGTCAGCCGCTAGCCCTTGGGCGTGAAGGTCCAGTGCCAGGGCTCGCGAGGCACGTCCTCGGCGTACCCGTAGCGCCCGGCGTTCGCCCGCATCCACGACTGCGCGGCGGCGTCGAGGCGCAGGTCGAGGCTGCGTCCCCAGCCGTGGTCGCTGGTGCCGGGCTTGGCGGCCAGACCCCCTTGCGAGTAGAGCCCCTTCTCCTTCGCGACGGCGACCTGCTGCGCAAAGCTGCGGTACGAGTCGGTGACGCCGATGTGCACGCCCGCCGCCTTGGCCGCCCGCTCCATGTCGCGAAAGGCCGCGGTCGCCGGCGCCCACAGCCGGTGCTGGCCGTGCCCGATCGGGCTGAGCGAGCCGGCGGGGATGCGGCCGTTGCCGAACGCGGCCAGCTCGGCGGGAGCCTTGCCTGACAGCCGCGGCGGGCCCGAGGGACCGGAGGCGCCGGTGGGGCCCGAGACGCCGTGCGTCGCCGATGCCCCGGAACGGCCCGCGACGCGATTGGCCAGCGTCGTCGTCCGCTCAGCCAGCGCCGTGCGGCTGCTCGTGGTCTGGGCCAGCCAGGCAGCGCTCGCGCCGGGCCCGTGGGCCGACCTGCGGGTGACCGCTGCCGCCGACGGCTCGCCGGTCGCCGCGCCGTTGGTCGCTGAGCGCTGGCTCTGGGCCGCCTGCAGCGCGTCGGCGAAGCCAGCCGTCGGCGCCTGCACCGGCGGCTTGCGCAGTCCGAGGTTGTCCTGGATCTCGGCGATGCGAGCGGCGACCGCGGTGAGCGAGTCCATGTGGCAGCGTGGCCTTCCTGACGACGGGTGGTGCCCTGGTGCCATCGACATCGCGGGGCAGCTCTTGAGCCAGCGGGGCCCGAGCGGCACAGCTCGGCTGTGCGCAGGTGCGCTCAGTCAGACCCGGCCGTCGCCCGCCACGGAGCTCAGCCGAGCAGGTGGAACAGCTCAGCCGGCCCATAGGTGAGGCAGATACCGCCGGCGGTCGCGCTCACCAGCATGACGATCAGCGTGACGGCGGCGGCCCGTCGCCACACCGGCTGCGCGCCGCGCATCGGCGGTGGCATGTACGCCCCGGGCAGCAGGGGTGCGGTAGCTGCCAGCTCGCGCCAGTGCGGGTCGGGCTCGGAGTCTGGAGCAACCTCGGGCACCTGGTCGTACTCGGCGCGGTAGATCACCCGCTCAGCGTAGGTCGGCCAGCCGAGCGGCGCCGCACAGGCCCATCTGATGCACCAGATCTTCGCGCACGGCCGCCAGGCACGCGGTCACTCCGTCCGCCCCGCCTGCGGCCAGCGCCCACAGCACCGGTCGGCCCAGCAGCACGGCGCTCGCCCCGAGCGAGAGCGCGCACAGCACGTCCAGCCCGCTGCGCAGCCCCCCGTCGACGAGCACCGGCGCGCGTCCGCCCACCGCGGCCACCACCGCCGGCAGCGCGTCGGCGCTGGCCACGGCCCGGTCGAGCTGGCGGCCGCCGTGGTTGCTGACGACGATGCCCGCGGCGCCGGCGGACAGGCACGCGTCCGCGTCGTCCGGGTGCAGCACGCCCTTGACCAGCACCGGCAGGCCGGTGCGGCCGGTGAGCTGCCCGATCATCTCCAGGCCGGCGGTCGGGTCCTGCTCCCCGACGCTCGCCGGCACGAGCTGCCGCCGCGTCGCACCGGCGCGTCGACCGAGCCAGGGAACGTCACCGGTGAGCACCACGGCGCGCGCGCCGGCGGCGACGGCGTCGTCGGCCTGGCGCCAGGTGAGGTCACGCTCGGTGTAGACGTATGCCTGGTGCCAGAACGGCGTGCCGGTCTCCCCGACGGCCCGCGGCGGCGCCGTGGACCGGCATGACAGCACCAGCAGGCTGCCGGCCCGTCCTACCCCCTGCGCGGTCGCGGTCTCGGCGCCGGCGTGCGCCAGGCCGTGCGCCGCCGTGGGCGCCGCGAGCACCGGCGTCGACAGCGGCGTCCCGAGGAGCTCGAGCGTGGTGTCGACCGACCCGACGTCCCGAAGCACCCGCGGCACCAGCCGCACCCGTTCCCAGGCTGTCTCGGCCTCGGCAAGGGTCTGCTCCGCATCCGCGCCGCCGGCGTAGTAGCGGTGCACCTCGGCGGGCAGCCGGCCACGGGCTGTTCGCTCCTGGTCGGCGAGCAGCGGGAGCACGCTGCCCGAGGTTAGCGACTGCCGGGCAGGTGGCGACGACGCCCGGTGCCGACGCCCGCCGGGCGCCTGACGTGCCCGGCGTCCACCCGGCCTGGGGCTGACGACGCCATACGGTCACGGGGTGACCGACCGCTACGTGCTGCTCGTCGACGCCGGCTACCTCATCGCCTCGGCCGGGGCCGTGCTGCACGACCGGACGAACCGGCGCGAGCTGACCGTCGACCCGGCCGGGCTCGTCACCGCGCTGCGGGAGCAGGCCTCGCAGCGCATGGCCGGCGAGCTGCTGCGCACCTACTGGTACGACGCGGCCCGCGACCGGGTGCCGACCACCGAGCACCGGGCCCTCGCGGTACTGCCCGGCGTCAAGGTGCGCCTGGGCAACCTCAACCGGCAGGGGCAGCAGAAGGGGGTCGACGCGCTGCTGCGCACCGATCTCGAGCTGCTGGCCCGCAACCGCACCCTCGTGCGGGCGGTGCTGCTCGCCGGCGACGAGGACATGCTGCCGGCCGTCGAGGTGGCCCAGTCGTACGGCGTGCAGGTCGAGCTGTGGTCGGTCGAGCCGCCGTACGGCCGCAACCACAGCGAGCGACTGGTGTGGGAGGCCGACACCTACCACGAGCTCGGCCGCGACCTGCTCGCCCCGCACGTGGGTCTCGTGGCGAGCCGCCCGCCCGGCGTCGCCGTCACCGGCAGCCCCGAGCTGGCCGTGAACGCACCACCGCGGACGTCGGCGGAAAACCCCGCAAGCCAGGTGCCTGCCGCAGGCGATCCCTCGGCCGTCGCGGCGGCCGAGGTGGTTTCCCGAGCGGGGGCTGCGCCGGGGCCGCCCTCCCCCGCGATGCTCGCCGGCACCCGCCGGCCCACCCCGCCGGCCGCCGTCGGGCCCGACCTGGCCACGGTGAGCGACATCGGCGAGCACATCGCCGGACGCTGGCTGGTCCAGCGCGGCCGCGACGACCTCGCCGACCTCATGCCCGGGCCCGGGCTGCCGACGGTGCTCGACCGCGAGCTGCTGGTCGCCGCCGAGGAAGAGCTCGGCCGCTCGCTGCGGCCGTGGCAGGAGGCCCGACGGACGCTGCGCGACGGCTTCTTCGAACGGCTGTGGCGCGAGTTCGGGGTGCGTGCCTAGGCCTGGTCCCGCCCTCGAAGGTGCGCAAAGGCGGCGTAGGAGCTCTGTGCACCCGGGCGGGTCGACGCCAGCGCGCTGGCCGCTGCGGCAAGACGGGCTGCGTCGACGAGGGTGGCGCCCCCGGCCAGGGCGTGGGCGAGGGCGCCGGTGAAGGCGTCGCCGCAGCCGGTCGTGTCGATCGCCTCCACCGGCACCGCCTCGATCGGCCGGACGCGAGCGTCACCGGCCGCGGTCGCGTCGAGCACCACCGAGCCCTGCGCCCCGAGGGTGACGACGGTGCGCGCGACCCCGCACTCCTGCAGCCCCGCCAGGTGGCGTTCCCAGTCGTCGTCGAGCTCGGGCAGGCCGAGCACGGCGGCGGCCTCGTCGCGGTTGACGAGCAGCACGTCGGTGAGCGCGAGCAGCTCATCGGGCACGTGCCTCACCGGTGAGAGGTTCAGCAGCACCTGCACGCCGGCCGCCCTCGCCTGCTCGGCCGCCGCCTGCACCGCGGCCACGGGCACCTCCAGAACCAGGCACAGCACCGCCGCGCCCTCACACAGGTCGGGCGGCACCGAGCCCGGCGAGAGGTTCCCGTTAGCGCCCGGTGAGACGATGATCGTGTTCTCGCCGTCCGCGTCGACGACGATCATGGCCGAGCCGGTGGCGTGCTCGGGGTCGCGCCGGACACCGGACACGTCGACGCCGGCCGCGCCGGCCCGCTCGAGCAGCACTTCACCGTTCGGGTCGTCGCCGACCGCCCCGACCAGGCGCACCGCGGAGCCGAGCACCGCCGCGGCTGCCGCCTGGTTGGCGCTCTTGCCGCCGGGCGCGGTGACGAGCTCCGAGCCGGTGAGTGTCTCCCCCGGCCGGGGGAAGCGTTCGACGCTGACCGTCAGGTCGAGGTTGAGCGAACCGAAGACGGCGACCCGGCCGGTGTCGCCGTCGCTCACGACAGCCAGCCGCTCATAGCCGTCCTGATCCAGCGCCCTGCGTCGCCGACTCGTCGACCGGCAGCGGCGTCGGCGAGCGCTCCACCTCCGCGTCGACGGGCTTGGGGATGAGCATCGATGCGGCCAGTCCCAGCAGCATGATGACCAGCCCGGCAGCAAGGCCGCCGACATAGCCCCCGGTGGTGCTGTCGTCGTCGGGCGACACGAAGGTCTTCATCGCGAACAGCGCCGCGAAGCTCAACCCCGCCCCGAGGTTGAATGCACCGGCGTTGAGCCCGGGCAGGAAGCCGGGGTTCTCCTTCGGCGACAGCACGATGCCGAGGCCGTTCAGCATGATGTTGACCGTGCCGGCGTAGGTGATGCCGATAAAGATCGACGCCAGCAGCAGGAGCAACCGCGAGTCGCTGCCGACCAACAGCATGAGCACGCCGACCGCGACGATGGAGCCGACGATCCCCGTCCGCAGCACGGTGCGGTAGCCCAGCGTGCTCGCCAGCCGGCCGGCGAGCGGGCCCATGGCGAGCCCGGCCAGGGCGTAGGGGGTGAGCGTGTACCAGGCCGATTCGCCCGCGCCCATCCCGTAGCCGATCGCGTCGTCCTGAGCGAGCAGCGGGATGAGCCCGTTCATCACCGCGAACACGCCGGTGATGATCAACGTGGTGGTGAGCAGCAGCGCCCACGTGCCCCGCCGCTTGAGCAGGTGCGTCGCTACCAGCGGGTGCGAGCTCACGGTCTCGACCCGCCAGAACGCGGTGAAGGCGACGGCGGCCACGACGAACAGGACCGCGACGAGGACGACGTTCGCGTCGCCCAGCTTGCCGAGCTCGTTCAGCGCGACGAGCACGGCGCCCACGGACACGACCAGCGGCACGACGCCGAGCCAGTCCATCCGGCCGGTCTCGTCCGCCTTCGACTCGGGCGTGAGCGTGGCCATGAGCACGGCCGCGATCACCGCGACCACGGCCATCCCAGAACACCGAGCCGAAGCCGAAGTTCTCGGCCAGGTAGCCGCCGGCCAGCGCGTCGACCCCCGCGATGCCGCCGTTGATGGCGGTCAGCACACCGAGCAGCGTGCCGTACAGCTTCGGGTCGGGGACCTCGACGCGCAGCATGATCAGGGAGAGGGGGACGACCGGGCCCGAGACGCCCTGGATGACGCGGCCGACGAACAGCACGTTGACGTTCGGGGCGAGGGCCGCGACGACGCAGCCGACCGTCATCACGATGAGCATCCCGGTGAGCACCTTGCGCCGGCCGATGATGTCGCCCCAGCGGGGCAAGAACAGCGAGAACAGCGCCGCCGAGGTGAAGAAGGCGGTCTGGGTGAGCCCGACCGCGGCCGAGTCGACCTTCAGCTCCTCCTCGATCGTGGCCAGCGCCGGGCTGAGCATGCTGGGTTGAGCTGGAAGGCGAAGCAGGCCGCGAGCAGCGCGGTCATCAGCACGCCGACCCGCACGCGCGGGGACGCTTGTGCCCGGGTCACGGCTCGACCTCGCCGATCCGCTCGAGGGCATCGACGACGAGGTCCCAGAACCGGCCGTGGTCGAGCTCGGTCGCGACCGACGTCGTGCAGTCCGCCGGCGCGGGCGCCCGGAAGTCCGCGACGGTCATGCCGACGGTCAGGGCGCCGCGCAGCTCGACGTCGAGCGGTACGCGCTGCGTCGTCATCACGGCCTGGTCGATGACGTAGGCGACGGCGCAGGGGTCGTGCACCGGCGGGAACTCGAAGCCCTGCGCCTGGCGGTAGGTGCCGGCGAAGAACTCGAGCAGCTCGACGACGAACTGCGTGGGCTTGGTGCCGATCGTGGTGATGCGTTCGACGACCTCGGTCGTGGCGAGCGCCTGGTGGGTGAGGTCGAGCCCGACCATGAGCAGCGGCCACGTCTCGTTGAAGACGATGTGCGCGGCCTCCGGGTCAATCTTGATGTTGAACTCGGCCACCGCGCTCCAGTTGCCGGTGTGGTAGCCGCCGCCCATGAGGACGACCTCCTGCACGAGCTCGGCCAGGCGCGGCTCCTTGCGGACCGCGAGGGCGATGTTGGTCAGCCCGCCGGTCGGCACGAGCGTGACCGTCCCGGGCTCGTGCGCGAGCACCGTCTCGATGATGAGGTCGACGGCGTGCCGCGGGTCGAGCGGCTCGACCGGCTCGGGCAGCTCCGGACCGTCCAGCCCGGACTCTCCGTGGATGTCGGGCGCCGCCTCGCTCGCGCGCACCAGCGGGCGCGAGCAGCCGGCGGCGATGGGCACACCCGTCATGCCCGCGACCCTGGCCACCGACCGGGCGTTGCGCGTGACCTTGTCGAGCGTCTGGTTGCCGACGACGGTCGTGACCGCCAACAACTCGATCTCGGGGTTGCCGTGCGCCAGCAGCAGGGCGATCGCGTCGTCGTGCCCGGGATCGCAGTCGAGAATGATCTTACGCGCCACAGCAGAATCCCTTGTGCGAGGAAGAGGTGCCCACCCGGATTCATGGAGTGCAGCGAATTTCGGGACCGTATCGCACCTCACTCTCACATCGAGCGTGAGGCCAACGACGACTCGACGCGTCACCTCGCAGCGCTCACGCCGTCGTCCGTCCACCTTGTTGAGCGGAACAGGCTCAACCCTGGCGATGTTGGAACCTGGCAGAGTCCGCACCACCTGAGAGGAACCACCATCCATGGATGCCGAACGCCTGACCACCCGCAGCCAGGAGGCTGTGTCCAAGGCGGTGCAACGCGCCGCCACCGAGGGCCACGTCGAGGTCGCTCCGGTGCACCTGCTGCTCGCCCTGCTCGACCAGACCGACGGCATCGCCGCGCCGCTGCTGTCGGCCGTCGGCGCCGACGCCGCCGCCGTGCGCGCCCGCGCCGAGCAGATCTTGGCCGCGATGCCCAAGGCCAGCGGCTCGACGGTTGCCGCACCGGGGCTGTCGCGCGCGCTGATGGCCGTCATCTCGGTGGCGCAGAACAAGGCCACCGAGGTCGGCGACGACTACGTCTCGACCGAGCACCTGTTGGTCGGGCTGGCCGACGCGGGCGGTGAGGTGGCCGACCTGCTCAAGCGCGAGCAGGCGCTGCCCAAGGCGCTCACCGATGCCTTTGAGCAGGTGCGCGGCGGCCTGCGCAAGGTGACCACCCGCGATCCCGAGTCGACCTACAAGGCGCTCGAGAAATACGGCGTCGACCTCACCGACCGCGCCCGCCGCGGTGAGCTCGACCCGGTCATCGGCCGGGACACCGAGATCCGCCGCGTCGTGCAGGTGCTCTCGCGCCGCACCAAGAACAACCCGGTGCTCATCGGCGAGCCCGGCGTCGGCAAGACCGCCGTCGTCGAGGGCCTGGCCCGGCGCATCGTCGAGGGCGACGTGCCCGAGTCGCTGCGCGGCAAGTCGATCGTCGCACTGGACCTCGGCGCCATGATCGCCGGCGCGCAGTACCGCGGCCAGTTCGAGGAGCGGCTCAAGGCCGTGCTCGAGGAGATCAAGGCCAGCGACGGCCAGATCATCACCTTCCTCGACGAGCTCCACACCCTCGTCGGCGCTGGCAAGGCCGAGGGCTCGATGGACGCCGGCAACATGCTCAAGCCGATGCTGGCCCGCGGCGAGCTGCGGATGGTCGGCGCCACCACGCTGGATGAGTACCGCACCGGCATCGAGAAGGACCCGGCGCTCGAGCGGCGCTTCCAGCAGGTGCTCGTCGGCGAGCCGTCGGTGGAGGACACCGTCGCGATCCTGCGCGGCCTCAAGGGCCGCTACGAGGCGCACCACAAGGTGACCATCGCCGACTCGGCGCTGGTGGCGGCGGCCACGCTGTCCGACCGCTACATCCCGGCCCGCTTCCTGCCCGACAAGGCGATCGACCTGGTCGACGAAGCGGCGTCGCGGCTGCGGATGGAGATCGACTCCAAGCCGGTCGAGATCGACCAGCTGCAGCGCGGCGTCGACCGGATGACGATGGAGGAGCTCGCGCTCGAGCGCGAGACCGACCCGGCCTCGCAGGAGCGCCTCGCCGCGCTGCGTCGCGAGATGGCCGACCGCACCACCGAGCTCGCTGCACTCACGGCCCGCTGGGAGACCGAGCAGGCCGGGCTCAACCGCGTCGGAGAGCTCAAGCAGCGGCTCGACGCGCTGCAGAGCGAGGTCGAGAAGGCCCAACGCGAGGGCGATCTCACCACCGCATCCCGGCTGTCCTACGCCGAGATCCCGGCCTTGCAGAAGCAGCTGGCCGACGCCAGCGCCGCTGAGCAGAGCGCCGACCGGATGGTCGAGGAGCAGGTCGGGCCGGACGACATCGCCCAGGTCGTGAGCGCCTGGACCGGCATCCCCGCCGGCCGGATGCTCGAGGGCGAGACCGGCAAGCTGCTGCGGATGGAGGACGCTCTCGGCGCCCGCCTGATCGGTCAGGCCACCGCCGTCGAGGCCGTCTCGGACGCGGTGCGCCGCGCCCGCGCCGGCATCAGCGACCCCGACCGGCCGACCGGCTCGTTCCTGTTCCTCGGCCCGACCGGGGTCGGCAAGACCGAGCTGGCCAAGGCGCTCGCAGAGTTCCTGTTCGACGACGAGCGGGCGATCACCCGCATCGACATGAGCGAGTACGGCGAGAAGCACTCGGTCTCGCGGCTCGTCGGTGCGCCTCCCGGCTACGTCGGCTACGAGGCGGGCGGGCAGCTCACCGAGGCGGTGCGCCGCCGGCCCTACAGCGTCGTGCTGCTCGACGAGGTCGAGAAGGCGCACCCCGACGTGTTCGACGTGCTGCTGCAGGTGCTCGACGACGGCCGGCTCACCGACGGCCAGGGCCGCACCGTCGACTTCCGCAACGTCCTGCTGATCATGACCTCGAACCTGGGGTCGGCCTACGTCAGCGACCCGCTGCTGAACGCCGACCAGAAGCGCGACAAGGTGCTGGACATGGTGCGCTCGGCCTTCAAGCCCGAGTTCGTCAACCGGCTCGACGAGATCGTCGTGTTCGACGCGCTCGGCACCGAAGAGCTCGCGCGCATCGTCGACCTGCAGGTGGCCCAGCTGGCCCGCCGGCTCACCGCCCGCCGGCTGACCCTCACCGTCACCGACGCGGCGCGGGAGTGGCTGACGCTCACCGCGTTCGACCCGGTCTACGGCGCCCGTCCGCTGCGCCGGCTGGTGCAAAAGGCGATCGGCGACTCGCTGGCCCGCGCGCTGCTGACCGGCGAGATCCGGGACGGCGACGAGGTCGTCGTCGACACGGGCGGCGACGCGCTGACCGTCCGGCCGGCGGTGCACGCGGAGGTGTAGCCGGGTTCGACGGGCACGAAAGCGGATCGGTGGTTGCTCTGACGACCACCGATCCGCTTTCCCTTGGCCGCCCGCCAGCCAAGCCCCCGTCAGAATCTTTGGCGGTTTCGTCGGGCGGGCGTCCTGCCTCGACGTAGCGTCGCCCGCGTGAAACCACCTGTCGCCCTCGCCGCTGCGCTGGCTTCGTTCGAGGCCACCTGGTCGCCGCGGATCGTCGCGCAGGTGAACGACTACGACGTCCGCGTCGCGCACGTGCGCGGTGAGCACGTCTGGCACGTGCACGAGGGCACCGACGAGTTCTTCCTTGTGCTTGACGGCACGTTCACCGTGGCTATCCGCGACGAGCACGGCGCCGAGTCCGCGGTCGAGCTGCCGAAGGGATCGGCGTACGTCGTGCCGCGGGGCGTCGCGCACCGGCCCTCGTCGCCCGACGGTGCACAGATCCTGATGTTCGAACCGACGGGCACCGGCACGGTCGGCGACCGGCACGAGGGCGAGATCGGTGAGCACATCGACGCCACGACCGGTCACGCGCTCTGGGCCTGACACTCCCGGCATAACCGTTGCCTACATGACACGGCCGAACCGTGACCCAGCGGTCGCACGGGCTACCCGACCCACGTGCTGCCAGAGCCGCGCGAACACCAGGGGCGCATGGCGTTCCCGCGGGAACGTCCGGCAGCGCTGGCGTGCCGCTTCCACAGAGACCATGTCTTACGACTCTCGACGCGGGCGAAGACGCAGCTGCGGCGCGACCCCTCACGCAGGCGAACGCCCCGCAACTCGTACGTCTACGCAGCCGGTCCGCCGCCGGTCCCGCGACCGGTCAGCGCCCGCCCACCGAAAGGTTCTCGTAGGACTCCCGCGCATCGACCGTCGACCGTCGACCGCCCGCGACCATGGCGCGCGTCGATGCGGTCGCGCTTCGGACCTGACAATCAGTACGCCTGCCCGGTGTCGAGGTCGAGAACGTTGCCGGCGATGCCGTTGCGTCGAGCCAGGGTCCGCTCGTGCCAGTACGCCGTCCGCCACGACCGCGAGAACTCGACAAGGCTGATCCAGGCGGGCCCGGCGTCGCTGTCGAAGCCGCTCTTGAGCTGCACGTACATCACGCGGACCGCCACCACTACCCCTTCGTGCGAGCTGACCTCAGCGAGAGCGCTCCGCCCGACGCTCAGCCCAGTGCGGCGCCCACCACGTCGCGGGCGGCCTCCTGCACCCGCTCGAGATGTTCGGGTCCCTGGAACGACTCGGCGTAGATCTTGTAGACGTCCTCGGTGCCGGAGGGCCGGGCGGCGAACCAGGCGCTGTCGGTCACCACCTTCAACCCGCCGATCGGCTCGCCGTTGCCGGGCGCCTTGGTCAGCACGTCGGTGATCGGCTCGCCGGCCAGCTCGTCCGCCGTCACGTCGTCCGGGCTCAGCGCCGCGAGGCGCGCCTTCTGCTCGCGGGTGGCCGGGGCGTCGACGCGCGCGTAGGCGGGATCGCCGTGCTCGGCCACCAGGTCGGCGTAGTGCTGCGAGGGCGAGCGACCGGTGACGGCCTGGATCTCGCTGGCCAGTAGCGCGAGCAGGATGCCGTCCTTGTCTGTCGTCCAGGTGGTGCCATCGAGCCGCAGGAACGACGCGCCGGCGCTCTCCTCGCCGCCGAAGCCGACTGAGCCGTCGAGCAGCCCGGGTACGAAGTGCTTGAAGCCCACCGGTACCTCGAGCAGCCGGCGGCCGAGCGAGGCGACGACCCGGTCGATCATGGACGACGACACCAGTGTCTTGCCGACGGCGACCTCGCTGCCCCACTGCGGGCGGTGCGCGAACAGGTACGCGATGGCGACGGCCAGGTAGTGGTTCGGGTTCATCAGCCCGCCGTCGGGGGTGACGATGCCGTGCCGGTCGGCGTCGGCGTCGTTGCCGGTGGCGATGTCGTAGGGCGCGCCGCCCTCCATGTGAGGAGGCGCGCCGCCGGCCATCGTGCGCCGCAGGTTCGCCATCGCGGCGGGCGAGGAGCAGTCCATTCGGATCTTGCCGTCGTTATCCAGCGGCATGAAGGCCCAGCGGGGGTCGACCTCGGGGTTGACCACGGTGAGGTCGAGCCGGTGCCGCTCGGCGATCTCGCCCCAGTAGTCGACCGACGCGCCGCCGAGCGGGTCGGCGCCGATGCGCACGCCGGCCGCGCGGATCGCGTCGAGGTCAAGCACGTTCGGCAGGTCGTCGACGTAGCGGGCCAGCAGGTCGAGCTTCACCACTGCGCCCCGCGCCTCAGCGTCGCTGACCCGGCGGACACCGTCGAGCCCCTTCTCCAGCAGCTCGTTGGCGCGGGCGGCGATCGACGAGGTGGCGGCCGACCCGGCCGGTCCACCGCTCGGGGGGTTGTACTTGAAGCCGCCGTCGCGCGGGGGGTTGTGGCTCGGGGTCACGACGATGCCGTCGACCTGGCCGTGCCCACCCTCGGCGTTGAGGGTGATGATCGCGTGGCTGATGGCGGGCGTCGGGGTGTAGCCGTCGCGGGCATCGACGAGGACCTCGACGCCACCGGCCACCAGCACCTGCAGCGCCGTGTCGTAGGCGGGCAGCGACAGCGCGTGCGGGTCGCGGCCGATGACCAGCGGCCCGGTGATGCCCTCGGCCGCACGGTGCTCGACGATCGCCTGCGTCGTGGCGAGGATGTGCGCCTCGTTGAAGGCACCGTCCAGGCTTGAGCCGCGGTGACCCGACGTGCCGAAGACGACACGCTGCGCCGGGTCGGTCGGGTCCGGCGTGATGCCGGTGTAGGCGGACAGGAGCGCGTCGATGTCGACGAGGTCCTCGGGTTGGGCCGGCTGTCCGGCGCGCTCGTGCATGGGCGTCGTTCTAGCAGCCGCTGTCCGCCCGCCCGTGCCCGGGACGACGAAAAGGGGCGGACAGCAGGCGACGTCGGGCGGCAGGATGGTGGGCGTGGCGAAGGAGACGAGACCGACCCGCGCCGAGCTGCGTGCCCACGCGGTGCCGCCGCGGGGCGTCTACGGGATGGACGTCGAGGATGCCGGCGCCGACAGCTGGACGGGCCGCTACCTGTGCCGCGCGGACACGCCGCAGCAGGCCAGGGCGCGCATCCGCGCGGCTGCCTTCCACAATGGAGGCAGCCACCGCCGGGGTATCCAAAGTCGTTGGACGCCCAAGTCCAGGCCGCAACACGGCCCGTGGCTGGAGGTCGAGGACGACGGCTGGTATTGCAGCCGCCACGACGACGGCGGGTGGACGCCGTGGGAGTCGCTGGGTGCGGGCTACCGGCACCCACCGCAGGGGCTGGCGGCCATCGATCCGAGCGTGCGCTGACCCTCGAAGCCGACACACGGGGCAGCCGCGGCGTCTACCACTGAGCGGAGAGCTCGTGCACGAACGTCCGGTGCGCCAGCCCGTCCACAGAACTGTCGGCGCGCTCTCGTGTGGCCTGCCGCCCGCGGCAACGTGGGAGCATGCGCCCACGTCCCGATGTGCCGGAGGCCCCGCATGAGCGTGCTGCCACGTGACAGCGAGTGGACCGTCGACGACCTCGAGCACACACCCGACGACGGCCTGCGCTACGAGCTGGTGGACGGCGTGCTGCTCGTGAGTGCGGCGCCGAGCAACCAGCACCAGATCGCACTCGGTGAGCTGCACGTGCTGCTGCGAGCGTGCTGCCCACCTAAGGCGCGGGTGATGCTGGCGCCCACCGACTACCGCCCGACCCGACGGCGATCGCTGCAGCCGGACCTGCTCGTGGCGTGGCGCCGCGACGTCGGTGCCGAGCCGATCACCGCGCCGCTGCTGCTGGCCGTCGAGGTGCTCTCACCGTCCACCCGCGCCGTCGACCTGCTGCTGAAGAAGGGCCTGTTCGCCGAAAGCGGCGTCGGCGCGTACTGGGTGGTCGACCCGCTCGAGCCGTCGGTGCGCGCCTGGCAGCTGGTCGACGGCGACTACGTCGAGGTCGGTCACGCGGTCGGCGACCAGAGCTTGACGCTCGACGCTCCCTTCCCGGTCACGCTCGTCCCGCAGGACCTGCTCGACGGCTGAACCCCCCGTCGGCGCCGTGTGCGGCATGATCGACAGAAGGATCCGTCGCGTGCCGGGGGTGGGAAGCGACGGATGCTTCCGACGATCACTGGCGCCGGGTCGGGCCGGGCCGGGCCGGGCCGCCGGGGCCGGGGCCCGGGCTGTGGCTGAGGCTGGGGCCGAGGCCCGGGGCAGGCAGCCGGCACCAGAGCCTGACGCTCGACGCCCCCTTCCTGGTGACGCTCGTCCCGCAGGACCTGCCTAACGGCTGACCGCCGCGCCGTCGGCGCTCTTGGCCATGATCGACAGAAGGATCCGTCGCTCCGCGCGGTTGAGAGTGCACGGATTCTTCTGACGATCACTAGGAGAAGCGGCCGCGGTTGGGAGGCGACCGCGAGCGGACCGATCGGCCCGTGCTCTAGCGTCGCGCCCCATGACCACCGCACTCGTGACCGGCGCCACCGCGGGCATCGGCGCCGCCTTCACCCGGGCCCTCGCGCGCCGGGGCCACGACCTGGTGCTCGTCGCCCGCGACGGTGCCCGGCTCGACAGCGCCGCGCAGAAGCTGCGTACCTTCGGTGTCCGGGTCGACCCGCTCGTCGCCGACCTCGCGAGCGACGACGGGTGCGCGCGCGTCGAGTGGCGCTGCGGCGAGGGAATCGACCTGCTCGTCAACAACGCCGGCCTCGGCACCAAGGGCACCTTCCACGCGGCCTCGCGCGAGCGCGAGGAGCACCTGCTGCGCCTCAACGTCCGGGCCGTGATGCGCCTGACGCACGCCGCGCTGCCGCCGATGGTCGAGCGGGGCAGCGGCGCGGTCGTCAACGTCAGCAGCGTCGCGGGCTTCACGCCCGGCACGCGCGGCGCCACGTACTCGGCGTCCAAGGCGTGGGTGACGAACTTCAGCGAGTCGCTGTACCTGCAGTACGCCGAGGCGGGCGTGCAGGTGATGGCGCTGTGCCCAGGCTTCACGCGCACCGAGTTCCACAGCCGGGCCGAGATGGACGTCTCGGGGATCTCCGAGCGGCTGTGGATGTCGGCCGACGATGTCGTGCGCGAGGGTCTGGCCGACCTCGACCGCGGCCGGGCCGTCAGCGTCCCCGGCCGGCAGTACAAGGCGATCGTCGCCGCGACCCGCTACGTGCCGCAGGGCCTGCAGCGCCGGTTGGTGCGCACCCTGCAGACGCGCCTGCCCGGCCGGCGCGAGTAGGCCCGGCTCGGCCGAGGGCCGGCTCAGCTCGGGCGGTAGGCGTCGCGGCGGTGCTCGATGCGCAGGACGACGACCTCCCGTTCTTCGCCCCGAATCCGGTACAGGATGCGGTAGGTGCCTCGCCGGGCTGACCACACGCCGGCCAGGTCCCCGACGAGCGGATTGCCGAGCTGGCGCGGCCGCTCGACGAGCGCCGTCGACATCAGCTCGAGCACGGCCGTCGCCACGGCCTCCGGCAGACCGACTTCGACGGCCCGCCGGGCGGGCGGCGTCAGGACCAGTTCGTACGCAGCCCGACCAGCGGTCATTCGCGTAGTCGACGCACCGCATCGATTCCGCGCACGACGTCACCTCGCGCGTAGGCGGCGTCCGCCTCACGGATGTCGGCGAGCGCCTGCTCGTCCTGCAGGACCGAGACCGTCTCCTCCAGCGCCGCGAGGTCCCGCGGGCTGATGATGACCGCCGCATCCCGGCCATTCCGAGTGATGGTGACGCGTTCGTGATGTCCCTCGACCCGGTCGACGACCTCGGACAGGTGGTCACGGACCTGACGAAGCGGCTCTACAGACACGGCCACGATTGTGGCTCTTCATCGGCGTGAGCGTCAAGCCCCTGGTCACGGGCGGTGGCGCAGCAGCCCCGCCCGCGCCGCGGCGGCCTCGCGGGCCGCCGACACCGGCACGTCGTCCTGCGGCGCCGGGTCGATGCGCGCGGGCACAGCGCCGGCCAGCAACTCGGCCTCGTCCGACACCTGCCGCTTGACCAGTGCGAGCGCGAGCGGCCCCAGCTCATGGTGGCGCACCGCGGTGCCGACGCGGCCGACGGTGCGACCGCCCGTCGTCACGTCGTCGCCGACGGCGGGCAGCTCGCTGTCGGAGCCGTCGAGGTGCAGCAGCGCCAGCCGGCGCGGCGGGCGGCCGAGGTTGTGGATGCGCGCGACGCTCTCCTGCCCGCGGTAGCAGCCCTTGTCCAGGTGCACCGCCCGGCCGAGCCAGCCGAGCTCCTGCGGCAGGCTGCGGTGATCGGTGTCCAGGCCCAGGCGCGGCTGGCGGGCGGCGACCCGCAGCGCCTCGAACGCCTGCACCCCGGCGAGCGGACCGGGCAGGTCGGCGAGCTGCGCGCGGGGGACGAACCGGTCGCCGTCCGCGTCGTGCACGAGCGCGAGCGTGTCGCTGACGTCGGCGACCTCGACCCGGAGCAGGAACTGCATCCCGGACAGGAACGTGATCAGCGCGTCTGCGGTGCCGGGCTCGACGTGCGCCAGCACCGCCTCGCCGTCGTCGACGAGGGCCAGGTGGTGCTCGACGTGCCCCTGCGGCGAGAGCACGAGCGCCTCGGTCCACCGGCCGGGCTCGAGCGAGGAGACGTGCTGGCTCAGCAGCGAGTGCAGCCAGCCGAGCCGGTCCGGGCCGGCGATCCGCACGACCGGCCGGTGCGAGAGGTCGACGGTGGCCTGCCCGGCCGCGAGGCGGCGCTGCTCGGCGTAGGGGTCGCCGTAGTGGGCGGCGACCCCGGCGTCCAGGCCCTCGGCGGCGACGGCGCCCGGACGGGACAGCAGCGGGCTCGTAGACGTCATGCCTGTGCGAGCGCGCCGCCCGGCGCTGCGATTCCCGTCAGTTCTGCGCGCACCGCACGCAGGTGCCGAACACCGACAGGTGCCCGACGTCGACGCGGAAGCCCTGCTCGCTCGCGAGCCGCTCGACCGCGGGACCCAGAATCTCAGGGGAGACCTCGAAGACGTGGCCGCACCCCCGGCAGACCAGGTGCACGTGGTTGTCCTCGGTGGCGAGCGAGTACGTCGGCGCGCCGTGACCCAGGTGCGTGTGCTGTACCAGGCCCAGCTCCTCGAGCAGCTCGAGCGTGCGGTAGACGGTGCTGATGTTCACCCCGGAGGCAACCTGACGCACGGCGCCGTCGATCTCGTCGGGAGTGGCGTGCCCGAGCTCGCCGACCGCCTCGAGCACGAGCTGGCGCTGGGGCGTGACCCGGAAGCCCTTGGCCCGCAGCTCAGCCCGCCACGCCGACCGAGGCGGTACCGCGACGTGGCGACCCATGCCCGGCACACTAACGTCGAGGCGTGACGCCGGACGTGCTCGCGCTGCTCGACGACGGTCCGCGGCTGGTCGATCCCGCCGCGCCCGTGCTGCGCGCCGACGACCTCGGGGTCTCGCGCGGCGAGTCGGTCTTTGAGACCGTGCGGCTGTCGCACGGGTGCCCGGTGTTCCTCGACGAGCACCTGCAGCGGTGGCAGACCTCGGCCGCGCGCCTGGAGATCGAGCTGCCGGACCGCGTGCGCGAGCTGGCCACCTTCGCCGTCCGGCACTGGCCGGAGTCCGACGGCGCCCTCCGCCTGACGTGCAGCAAGGGCCCGCCGGGCGCCGGGCCGGTGTGCTTCGCGCACGTCAGCGCGGTGCCGCCGGCGGTGCTGGCCCAGCGCGAGCACGGGGTCAGCGCGGTCACGCTGCCGTTCGGCGTGCCGGCGTCGCTGCGCCGCGAGGCGCCGTGGCTGCTCGGCGGGACGAAGTCGACGTCCTACGCGGTCAACATGGCGAGCCTTCGGGCAGCGGGCCAGCTCGGCGCGCAGGAGGCGGTGTGGGTGAGCAGCGACGGCTTCGTGCTCGAGGCGCCCACGTCGACGGTCGCCTGGGTCAAGGACGGCACGGTCGTGACGCCCGACGCCGACGAGATCGGCATCCTGCGCGGCACCACGGTGGCCGTGGCGCTCGCGCTGTGCGAGGGCCCGGTGGAGCAGCGGCTCGGCACGGTCGATGAGCTGCGCGGGGCCGACGAGGTGCTGCTGCTGTCGAGCATCCGCGGCGTCGCACCGGTCGTGTGCCTCGACGGGCGCACCCTTGGCATCGGCCCGGTGGGCACGGCGCTGCGCGCCGGCTTCGAGCGGGCCGTGCTCGAGGCGGCCCGCGGCAGGTAGCGGTCGGGCGCTGTCGTCCGGCGGGTGCGTCGTCCGTCCGGCTGTACAGCCCTGGGCCACCTGACGGGATCGGCACTGCGCCACCCGGCTTCACCCGTGTGGGTCTGATGGCCCAGCGGTGCCGGCCCCGATCAAGAGGGCATGACCGCAACGCGTCGCAGCTTTCTCACCGCCGCCGCAGCCACCGCTGGCGTGGCCGTGGTGCCGTCCGCCCCCGCTCAGGCCGCGATGCGGGTACCGAGACCGGGGCGTGCCCGACGCTTTGGGTCACCCAGGGTGATGTCTTCATCACCCCTTGCCTCCGGAGCCTCTTCCGCTGGCACAGTGATCACCGTAGATCCGGTGCACCTGCTGCTGCGCACGACCTTCGGCGTCACCCCCGAGATGCTGGCCGACGCCAGACGCAACCCCGGCTACTGGATCGACCGTCAGCTCAGCCCGGCAAGCATCGACGATTCGGTGTGCGACGCGGTCGTGCAGCGCTTCCCGCTCTACGCGGCGGACCCGCCCGAGCTGCACACGCGCCTGTCGTACGGGTCGTGGAACGCGATGCAGGACACCGTGACGGCCAGCTTCGTGCGCGCCTGCTTCTCCAAGCGGCAGCTGCTCGAGGTGATGGTCGAGTTCTGGTCCAACCACCTCAACACCACCGCGCCGTCGGACGCGGTTTGGTCCGGCAAGGGCTGGGAGGACCGCAACGTCATCCGCAAGCACGCGCTGGGCAGCTTCAGCGACATGCTCGTGGCCTCGGCGAGGTCGCCCGCGATGCTGCAGTACCTCGACAACCACAACAGCCGGGGCGCCGCTCCGAACGAGAACTACGGCCGCGAGCTGCTCGAGCTGCACACCGTCGGACGCGACGCCGGCTACGGCCAGGCCGGGGTGCTCGACTGCGCCCGGGCGATGACCGGCCGCAGCACCTGGACCCCGTGGAACGGCGGGACCGCCGAGACCAACGGGACGTTCCGCTACCGCCCGGAGTGGCACGACACCGGCCCGCTCAAGGTGCTTGGGTGGAGCTCGGCGAACGCCAGCGCGGCCGACGGCCTCGCGGTGGGCGACAGCCTGCTCCGCTACCTGGCCAAGCACCCGGCGACGGCTCGGCGCATCGCCACCAAGCTGGCGGTGCGCTTCGTCTCCGACACTCCGCCCGCCTCGCTCGTGGACCGACTGACGGCCAGCTACCTGGCGACCGGCGGCAAGACCATGGACCTGCTCAAGACGCTGTTCCGCAGCCCGGAGTTCGCGGCCTCGGCCGGACAGAAGCAGCGGCGGCCGTTCGAGGACGTCGTCGCCACCCTGCGAGCCCTCGACATCCGGCCGAGCACCGACACGCAGACCAAGTCGTTCCGGGACCTCGTGTGGGAGCTGGGGCAGATCGGCCAGGCACCCTTCGGGTGGCACCCTCCGGACGGCTACCCCGACGTCGCGGCTGCCTGGAACGGCACCGGCACGGTGCTCGGCCGCTGGAACCTGCACGTCGGGCTCGCCGGAGGCTGGTGGAAGAACGGCCTGGTCTACCCTGGCGACACGCTCGTCACCCGGCTGCTCGGCGCACGCACCTTCGCCTCCCGCACCGAGCTGGTCACCGCCCTGTCAGCCCGGCTGATGCCGGGCACCGTGCTGCCGGCCGCCCATCGCGACGCCCTCGTCACCTTCCTCGGCGGTCCCGGCACGCTCACGCGCTGGGACACCGACAACGGCCAGTTCTCCGTCCTGACCGCCCTGCTGCTCGATTCCCCGCACTGGAGCGCCCGATGAGCACCCTGTCCCCGTCCCGACCCACCGGCTGCCCCGAGAACGGTGGGCTGTCGCGTCGCGGCTTCCTGTCCGCGCTCGGCCTGACCGCCGGCGCCGTCGCAGCCTCGCCGCTGCTGTCGGTGCGCACCGCCTACGCCGACGGCTACACCGGTGACGTGCTCGTCACGGTCAGCCTGCGCGGCGGCATGGACGGGCTGAGCCTGATCGCGCCGCTCGGCGACCCGGACTACGCGCGGCTACGGCCGACCATCGCGATCCCGACGAGCACGGCGCTGCCCACCGGCGACGCGATGTTCGGCCTGCACCCGGCGCTCGCCTCGCTCAAGCCGCTGTGGGACGCGGGCACGCTCGGCGCGGTGCACGCCGTCGCGAGCCCGGACGGCTCGCGCTCGCACTTCGCGGCGACCGAAGAGCTCGAGCGGGCCGCGCCCGGCACCGGCATCCGTACCGGCTGGCTCAACCGGGTGCTCGGCACCCGCGACGCCGGCTCGTCGTTCGCCGGCGTGCGCATGGGGGCGGGCAGCCCGGGAGAGCTGCTGGCGGGCCCGAACCCGGCGTTCGCGTCGTCGTCGCTCGCGCGCTTCAAGCTCTCGCAGTCCGAGTGGGTCGGCGAGCGCATGTACACCGCGCTGGCTGCCCTGCACGAGGGCGTCGACTCCCCTCAGGTGCCGGCAGCCCGCACGACGCTCGCCGCCGTTCGCGCCGCCGACGCGGTGCTCAAGGCCGACCCGAAGCCGCGCAACGGCGCGGTCTACCCGGCCGGCGGGCTGGGCTCAGCGCTGGCCGACGTCGCCCGGCTCGTCAGGTCGGGCGACGGGCTGCAGTCGGCCTGCGTCGACCTCGGCGACTGGGACATGCACGACGGGCTCGGCAGGGCCGGCACCGGGTGGATGGCCAAGCAGGCCGGCGAGCTGGCCGGCGCGCTGGCGGCGTTCGCCCAGGACCTCGGGCCCGACCTGTCCCGGGTGTGCCTCGTGACGCTGTCGGAGTTCGGGCGCCGCGCGAAGGAGAACGGCAACGGCGGCGTCGACCACGGGTTCGGCAACGCGATGCTCGTCATGGGTGGTGGCGTCGTCGGCGGCCGGGTGCACGGCCGTTGGCCCGGCCTCGCGCCGGACGCCCTCGACCACGGCGACCTCGCCGGGACGACCGACTTCCGTTCCGTGATCGGCGAGCTGCTCGTCAAGCGTGGCGGGATGTCGACCGGGAACCTCGGGGCCGTCTTCCCGGGCTTTCGTCCTGACTACCTGGGGCTGGCCCGCGCCCGCTGAGGGCGCGGCGCGACCTCGTCAGTCGCGGATGGGCTGCTGCTGCTCGCGGGCCGGTGCGGCGGCCCGCACGCGGCGGGGGTTGGCAAGGCGCACGGAGGTCGCCGGGGTGCGGACGCTCGTCGAGTGGGACACGGGGCCTCCAAGGGCAAGCGCGCAAGCGCGCGGTGGACGGTGGCTGCACCGCCGGTCGGACCGGCGAGGACGTTCGCTCCAGGCTAGAAGCGGGCGGCCGGCCGAGGCTCGTTTCGGCTGCGGATCACCCGGTGAGAACGCTCACAGGTACACCCCGCGCGCGCTCAGCCCTCGGTTTGGTCCGGATGGCGCTGCGCGGGGACGAAGTCGGCCGGCGGCCGCGGCTCGAGCCCGAGGGCGAGGTCGACGAGCAGCCTCAGCGGCACCCCGTCGCGCAGCAGGGCCATGACCGGAGAGGGCCGGTCGACAGGGCGCGAGACGATGGACACCGAGCCTCCTTCAGAGGTGGGGAGCGGACCCTCACAACATCGGACCGGCATCGGGGTCTGCCCGAGGGCCGGACGGGTGAGCAGCGGGCGTGGCGACCGGGCGGCCCGGTGCGCGGTGCAGCCCTGGGGTAGGCGGTCGGGCATGGACCTCGAGCTGACCGGCCTGGCTGCCCTCGTCACCGGAGCGACCCGCGGCATCGGCGGCGCCATCGCCGACCGCCTCGTCGAGCTCGGCTGCTCGGTAGCGATCTGCGCGCGCGACGGCGACGCCGTCCAGGCCCGGCTCGCGAGCCTGCGCGAAGCAGGCGCCACCGCGTTCGGGAGAGCGCTCGACGTCACCGACACCGCGGCGCTGTCGGCCTTTGTCGACGACGCGGCGCAGCAGCTCGGCGGGCTGGACCTGGTCGTGGCCAACGCGGGCGGCAGCGCGGGGCCGTCCGCGCTCGCCGGTACCAGCGCGCAGGACTGGCGGGACACGCTCGAGCTCAACGTCGTGCACGCCGCCACGCTGTTGACCGCCGCGGCGCCGCACCTGCGCCGCTCGCCGCACGCCGCGGCCCTGCTCATCACCTCGGTGTCGGGCTCGCGGCCCCAGCCGAAGGTGCAGTATGCCGCCGCCAAGGCCGCCGAGATCGCGCTGGCGCGCTCCCTCGGTCGCGAGCTGCGCCCGGACGGCATCCGGGTGAACGCCCTGTCGCCCGGCTCGATCCTGTTCGAGGGCGGCAGCTGGGAGCGCCGCCGGGACACCGAGCCGGACGCCTTCCAGGCGTTCCTGGACGACGAGCTGCCCGCGGGCCGGCTCGGCTCGCTGGGCGAGGTGGCCGACGTCGCCGCCTTTTTGCTCAGCCCGCGGGCGTCGTGGGTGAACGGCACCGAGCTGGTCGTCGACGGCGGCCAGAACGCGCCGGGGATGGCCGGCTACTGACGCACCCGGCCGCGCCGCCTATTGCACATGACAGCAGCCCGACGGCGTTCTACGCTCCTGCTCACACTGGAGAGGAGGTGGTCCGACATCCATACGCATCGGACAAGTGAGGTGGCTGTCCGCTAGGACGCCGATCGAGGACTCCCGTGTCTTCACCGACGTCGCGATCGGCGTTCGGCGAATCCACAGCAGGCACCCGACCCCGAGCCGCCGGCCGTGTCCAGCCGGCCCTGCACCGACAGCGATCGGCTGCAGGAAGTGGCTCGGGGTCCGCCTAGCCCGCAGACGGCCGGTCAGGCGACCTGGACGAGCCGGGCCGACAGGTGCGGCTGCAGCGGCTCCCCCACCGCGGCCATGTCGATCGCGTAGGCGAGGTCGCCCTCGACGAGGCCGTACAGCCGATGCAGCGCCGTCACCTCCTTGGCGGTGGCGGTGCGGGCGAGCACGTCGCTGCGCAGCTCGATCTTGCGGAAGACGACCTCGCCGACGGACACCTCGACGATGCCGGTCGGGTGGGCGAGCAGCAGCTCGACGTCGCGCTCGCCGGCTCCGGGGCGCCACCAGCCCTTCTCCCGGCCGCTGGGCGCGACGCGCTGCCCGTCGTCGTCGAGCAGCCACGCCCGGCTGTCGTAGTCGAGGAACCCGCGTCCGTCGTGGGTGACCACGACCTCCTGCTCGTAGCGGCGCTCCTCGATCGTCGGGTACCCGACGACGCCGAAGCCCCGCCAGGTGCCCAGCAGGAACGACAGCGGCTCGAGCCGGGGATGCAGGTCCATGCCCCCAGTCTGGCAGCGGTCTACGCCCTCGGCGTACCTGCTTGCCGGCGGCGCCGTGCGGATCGAGGCTGCGACCCATGCGGATGCTGGTGCTCGGCGGGACGGCGTGGCTCGGGGCGGCGCTCGCCCGGACGGCGGTCGCGGTGGGCGACGAGGTGACCTGCCTGGCGCGGGGCGCGTCCGGCGACGTGCCGGACGGCGTCGCCTGGGTGCGCGCCGACCGTGACGCGCCGGGTGCCTACGACGCGCTGACCGGCGAGTGGGACCTCGTGCTCGACGTCGCCCGCCAGCCCGGGCAGGTGCGCAGCGCGGTCGCCGCGCTCGCCGACCGCGCCGCGCACTGGGTGTTCGTCTCGTCCGGCAACGTCTACGCGGACCACCGCCAGGTCGGGACGGACGAGGAGGCGCCGCTGCTGCCGGCCCTCGAGGGCGACGTCATGACAAGCATGGACGTCTACGGCGAGGCCAAGGTCGCCTGCGAGCAGCACGTGCTGCAGGGCTGCGGCGAGCGGGCGCTGCTGGCGCGGGTCGGGCTGATCGGTGGGCCGGGCGACTCGTTCGACCGGTCCGGGTACTGGCCGTGGCGGTTCGCGCACCCGGCGGCCGACGACGGGGCGGTGCTGGTGCCCGACGCGCCGGCGCACGCGACGCAGATGATCGACGTGCGCGACCTGGCGACCTGGCTGCTCGCGGCCGGGCGGGAGGCATCGCCGGCACGTTCAACGTCACCGGTGCGGCGGTGCCGCTCGGTGAGCACCTGGCGGTGGCCCGAGGCGTCGCGGGCCACGACGGTCCGGTCGTCGCCGTCGACGAGCGGTGGCTGCTCGAGCACGGCGTGCAGGCCTGGATGGGCGAGCGCTCGCTGCCGCTGTGGCTCGACGACCCCGACTGGGCCGGCTTCAACGCCCGCGACAGCAGCCTGGCCCGCGCGGCCGGCCTGATCACCCGGCCGCTCGCGGACACCCTGGCCGAAACGCTGGCCTGGGAGCAGACCCGCCCGGCGGGCCGCGTGCGCCGGGCCGGTCTGACCGACGCCGACGAGCGTCGGCTGCTGGACGCGTGGGCGGGCCGCTGACGCGTGGTGACGGCCGCGCAGCCGTGGGTCGCCTCGCTGGTACGCCCCGTCGCTGCCCCACTCCGCGGTCGCACGGGCTCGGCGCGACTCGAGCAGTTCGCGCCGTGGCACGGGCCCCGAACCGAGACGGATCCCGCGTCGGCCCAGAGGCACCCAGGTTCCTGAGACGTTCGACCTCGGCGTCAGGCCGCGCGCCTGGCCCTAGCGCTGGCCTTGGTACAGCTTGTAGACGACGTAGACGCTGAACCAGGCGATGAACGCGAACACGACCACGAGCAGCCCCGTGTAGAAGAACTCGAGCACGGCGGCGCTCCCTCGTCGACGATCGCCACCCGCGTTGGGCGGCACGCCGAGCCTACTGCGCGGCTGAGACGCTCACGGGCTCGACAGCACGGTGTTGCGGGCGTCGGCCCGCACCACGACGCCCTGCGGAGCCACGCGCAACGAGCGCACCGTGAGCCCGAACGGCAGCCCCTTGAGCGGGACGCGCAGGTCGAAGCGCTTGCCGAGGACCCGGCTCAGCGCCTTGTCGACCCCCTGGTTGCCCACCTCGAAGGACTCGGCGGTGAGCACGACGGCGTTGCCGTCCAGGCGCAGGCTCGACAGCGCCGAGGCAGTGATCGTGCGGCCCAGGGCGGTGACCTCGCCCGTGACGCGGACGAGGTCACCCTCGCGCACCACGGTCAGCCCACGGTCGCCGGACAACCGGCTGAGCTCGGCGTAGCTGACCACCGCCGTGGCGTCGAGCTCGCCGACCGGCACCGAACGCACGCTGCCCGACAGCGCGTCGAACAGGGGCACCCGCACGTGGCGCAGCGTCGCGTCGAGGCCGGACAGCCGCACCGTGCCGGTGTCGACGCCGGGGGCACGCAGCTCGACCTGGTCGTAGCGACCGCGCAGCGCCTGCGTCAGGAACGGGAAGCCCTCGATGGTGACCGTGGGCGACGCGGTCAGCTCGCCGGTCGCCGCGAGCCGGCTCGCCACCGTGCGCTCGGCCAGCGTCACACCGAAGCGGTCGGCCGCCACGAGCAGCCCGACGACCACCGCGAGCATGATGAGCAGCGCCACGCGGACGCGCGAGCGGCGGCGGCTCACGGACACACCAGGCCTTGCTTCGCCGGGCACCGCACGCAGTCCTCGTTCATGGCAGGACGAGGCGCCCGGCGAGCAGCGCGACCGGGCCCGCCAGCGCGAAGGGCAGCAGCAGGGTGCTCGGGCGCACGGCCGCCGCCCGACGGGCGTCGCGCCAACCGCGCCGCAGCTCGGCCGCTGCGAGGTCGACCACGAGGTCAGCGGTCGCCACCGTCGCGGCTACGGCCAGGCCGAGCAGCGCCGCCGAGCGCGCGGTCAGGTCGACCAGGACGGCCGGTGGGCCGGGCAGGCTGGTCGGTCCGGACAGCTGCGCCACGAGCAGCCCGGCGCCGGCGCCGGCGACCAGCCCGAGCACCAGCCCCGGCCAGCCCCGGGTCGCCCGCGGGGCGAGTGGCGGGCGGGGCAGGACCGCGTCGGTGACCCGGGCGACGAGCAGCGTCGCCCCGACCGTACCGAGGGCGACCAGGACCGGCTCGTGACCTCCGTCGAGCCGCTCCAGCGCCAGCAGGCACGCGGCCGCGACGGCCGACAGCGCGACGACCAGCGTGTCGGCCAGCGACTCGGTGACCCGGTTGCGGGTCGATCGGGAGAGCTGGTGCAGCAGTGCCGCGACGAGCGTGAGGCCCATGACGCCCGCGAGGCCCGCCGCGCCCTCACCCGACAGCAGCACGACAGCGTCGGCCGCCACGGCGGCGGCGACCGCGACCACGAAGGCCCCGCCGGAGCCTGGCGCGTCGAGCAGCGCCAGCAGCCCCAGCACGAGCAGCACCTGCGCCACGAGCACGGCGACGGCGAACGGCGCCGTGCCGAGGACCGCGGTCAGCGCCAGTACCACCGCCAACAGAGCGGGCCCGATGCCCTGCAGCAGGATCGGCTCCCGCCGAGCCGGCCGGGAGGGCTGAACGTCGAGCTCAGGCCGCTCCATCGTGACGGTGCGCTCGTCGTCCGGCGCGTCGGCGCCAGGGGCCCGTGCGGCCCCCCCGTCCGAGCTGGTCACCGGCCGATGGTGCCAGACGCGCGCCGAACCGCGGTCACGGTCATCCCCCTGCGAAGGGCGGCAGGACGTCGACGAGGCTGCCGGGAGCCAGCGCCACCGTGGCGTGCTCGCGAGCGCCGACGGGGTCGCCGTCCACGACGAAGGAGCAGACCTCGAGCACCTTCCCGAAGCGGTCGTCGCGGGTGGCCCGCGCGAGCAGCAGCGCCTCGGACAGCGTGCCGGCGCGGGTCGGCTCCTCGGCGACCCCGGCCGCGGCGCGGGCGGCCGCCCAGTAGCGCAGCGTCGAAGGCTGAGTCCCGCTCATGCGCAGGCCTGCTGCGGGGCGGCGCCGAGCTGCGCGAGACGCCGGCCGAGGCGGTCGAGCAGGCCGGCGCCGGCGCCGTTCTCGGCGTGGCCGAACCCCGGCTCGATCCACAGCTCGGCGGCGGGCCGGGCCGCCGCCGCGAGGTTGCGGGCCACCGAGGTCGGGAAGTGGGCGTCACGGTCGCCGTGCACGACGAGCAGCGGCAGCGGGGCAAGCCCGGCGGCGAGCTCGCGCGGCGAGGCCGGGAGCGCGCGCCAGCCCGCCGGGTCGATCCGCGTGCCCATGGCGCAGCGCGCGAGGCCGCGACCCGGAGCTGACTCGACGATGCGGTGCAGCCGCCGCATCGGGGGGCTGGCCGAGCGGCGGGTCGTCCAGTCGGCGGTGGTGCTGACGGCCGCGACGGCGTCGGGCGCATGACGCAGCCGGTGGCCGTGCAGCGCTCGGCCGCGCAGCGCGGCCTGCCGCACGACGGCTGCGCGGCCCATCGAGAAACCGCAGGTCACCACCTTCGGCGCCAGCGTGCGGGCCTCGGCCACGGCGGCGTCGACGTCGAGGGCCTCGCGGTCGCCGAGCGTGGTGAGCCCAGTGGACCGGCCGTGCCCGCGGGCGTCGTAGGCGAGCACGGTGGCGTGCCCGGCGAGCGCCTCGGCCACCCGGCGCACCGCCGAGCCCGCCAGCGAACCGGAGAATCCATGGGCCAGCACCACACACACCCCGCCCGGCCCGGGCAGCACCTCGTAGGCCAGCCGTTCGCCGTCGGCCGTCACGAGCCGGGGACCGGCCAGGCGCGCGCGGGCGGCCAGCACGCTCGGATGCGGGAAGGGCACCGGACCATCCTGCCCCGTCTGCATGTCCGGCGCGACGGTGCACCCGTCGTGCCGCCCCGTTTCGCTGGGCTATCTTCGTCCGGGGCCCGCCCGGGTCCCCGGGGGCAACGGCGCCCTCCACGCACGGTCCGCCCGCGTCCGGCCTCGGCCGGCCGCCGGACCCTGTCCGAGGAGGCGCCCGATCGCCACACTGCTGCTGCTCACCAACGCGATGACCCCCGGCGCGCACGTGCTGCCGGCCCTGTCGTTGCTCGGCCACGGCGTCCACGCCGCGCCGCTCGAGGTGTCGGCCCTGCTGTCCGCGCCCACGCACGACGCGGTGCTCGTCGACGCCCGGCGCGACCTGTCCGGTGCCCGCTCGGTCTGCCGCCTGCTGCGCACCACCGGCGTCGCGGCGCCGCTGTTCGTCGTGCTCACCGAGGGCGGGCTGGCGGCGCTCACCGCCGAGTGGGGCGTCGACGACGTGCTGCTCGACGCGGCCGGGCCGGCCGAGGTGGAGGCCCGGCTGCGCCTGGCGCTCGGACGCCGCAAGGACGTCTCGCCGGGCGCCACGCCCGGCGTCGTGCGGGCCGGCGAGCTCACCATCGACGAGGGCACCTACAGCTGCCGGCTGCGCAGCCGGGTGCTCGACCTGACCTTCAAGGAGTTCGAGCTGCTGAAGTACCTGGCGCAGCACCCGGGACGGGTCTTCACCCGGGCCCAGCTGCTGCAGGAGGTGTGGGGCTACGACTACTACGGCGGCACCCGCACCGTCGACGTGCACGTGCGCCGGCTGCGCGCCAAGCTCGGTACCGAGCACGAGAACCTCATCGGGACGGTCCGCCACGTCGGCTACAAGTTCGTCAGCCCGCCGCTGTCGAGCCTGCCGCTGGAGGCCGCCGACGCACCGCAGGCGGACCTGGCTGTCGCTCGGGGCTGACGAGGGCGGCCGGCCGAGCCCGCGGGCTGCCATCATGGTCGCGTGCCCCGCCTGCTGATCGTTGAGGACGACGACCGGATCCGGATGTCGCTGCGCCTGGCCCTCGAGGACGAGGGCTACACCGTGCGGGACACGCCCACCGCCGAGCAGGGCCTGGTCGAGCAGCGCAGCGCGCCGGCCGACCTGGTCCTGGTCGACCTGATGCTGCCCGGCATGGACGGCTTCGACTGCATTCGCGCGCTGCGGCGCCTCGGCGACGTGCCGATCGTGGTCGTCAGCGCCCGCGACGACACCCACGACGTCGTCGCCGCGCTCGAGGCGGGCGCCGACGACTACGTCATGAAGCCGGTCGCGGTGAAGGAGCTGTCGGCGCGCCTGCGCGCGCTGCGACGGCGAGCGAGCGGGTCCGGCGAGGGCGAGCCGCAGGTGCGCCGCTTCGGCGACGTCGAGCTGCGCCCGGAGGCCGGCGAGGTGACGCGTGACGGCACGCCGGTGCACCTGACCCGCACCGAGTTCCGGCTGCTGTGCGAGCTCGCCGACCAGACCGGACGGGTGCTGTCGCGCCAGCAGCTGCTCGACCGGGTGTGGGGCTACGACGCCTACGGCGACGAGCGGTTGGTCGACGTGCACGTCGGCCGCCTGCGCCGCAAGATCGAGAACGATGCCGCGAACCCCAGGCACGTCCTGACCGTCCGGGGTCTGGGCTACAAGCTGGCACCGTGAGGCCCGGCGCCCGGCAGCGCGGCCACCGATGAGCTGCCGTCGCTCCGCGCCGGCAGGGCAGCGCGCAGCCGGCCGGCCGTTCAAGCCGCTCGGGCTGCGGGCGCGGATCACCTCGGCCTTCGCGCTGGGCGCGCTTTTGCTCAGCTCGCTGCTGTCGCTGTCGACCTACAGCCTCACCCGCAGCTCGCTGCTGATCGAGCGCGAGCGGGCGGCGGTGCGGGCCGCCTACGGCGATGCCTCGCTGCTCACCACCAGCCTGGACGTGCCGAACCCCGACGTCGGCGCGACGCTGCAGAGTCTCAACGCCGGTGAGCTGCGCAGCCCGCTGCTGCGACGCGGCGGGCAGTGGTTCGCGAGCACCGCCGACAACGGTCTCACCGAGGCGATCCCGACCAGCCTTCAGGACCTCGTCGCGTCCGGATCGCCGGGCGTCCAGCGGGTCGATGTGCGCGGCGCCCCGGCCTTGGTCGTCGGCGTCCAGCTGCCCGGCGGGGCGGCGTTCTACGAGGTCACCGACCTGTCCGAGCTGAACCGCACCCTCACGGTGCTCACGACCGTGCTGAGCCTGGTGTCGCTGTTCATCACGCTGGCCGCCGTCGCCGTCGGCCGGGCCGTCAGCCGCCGCGCGCTGCGCCCGCTGACCCAGGTGGCCGAGGCAGCCGGCAGCATCGCCTCCGGCGACTTCACCGCGCGGGTGGCCCGCGACCGCGACCCCGACCTGGACGCCCTCGCGCTCGCCTTCAACGCGATGGTCGACGAGGTCTCGGCCCGCTCGGAGGCCGACCGCCGCTTCGCCGCCGACGTGAGCCATGAGCTGCGCTCCCCGCTGCAGACGCTCACGGCCGTCACGAGCGTGCTGGACCGGCGGCGTGACGGGCTCGACGAGCGCACCGGCGCCGCGGTCGACCTGCTCACCGAGGAGATCTCGCGCTTCGAGTCGCTCGTCACCGACCTGCTCGAGCTCGCGCGCACCGACCGACCTGCCGAGCGGCGGCCCACCGACGTCGTCGCCCTGACCCGCGCCGTGGTGAGCGCCCGCAGCACCGCCGAGCTGGAGGTCGACGGCGCCGACGACGTGCTCGACATCGACCCGCGACGGTACGAGCAGCTGCTGGTCAACCTCGTCGAGAACGCCGCCCGGCACGGGGGCGGCGCCGTGCGCGTCGGCCTCACTCTCGGCCCGGACCGGCTGCTGCTCGAGGTCGACGACGCCGGCCCCGGCGTGCCGGAGGACGAGCGCATGCTCGTCTTCGACCGGTTCGCCCGCGGTAGGGCCTCCAGCGCCCGCGGCGGCAGCGAAGGCACCGGTCTTGGCCTGGCGCTCGTGGCCCAGCACGTGCTCGCGCACCGCGGCAGCGTCGCCATCCTCGACCGACCGGGCGGTGGGGCGCGCTTTCGCGTCATCCTGCCGGCCGGACCCGCGCCGGTGCTGGAGAAGACCGACCGGGTCGGGGCGATGACGTGACCCTCGGCGCCCGCCAGCTCCCGCTGCTGGTTCTGCTTGCCGTGCTGTGCGGCTGCGGCGTGCCGAACGACGCAACGCCGCGCGCCCTGCCCGCCGACGAGATCCCGATCGTGCTCGGCTCGCAGGCGCCGCCCGAGCAGAGCGGGCTGAGCGAAGTGCAGCTGTTCTTCCAGCGCGAGGACGCGGTTGCCGCGGTGCAGCGTTCGGTCAAAAGCCCTCCCTCGGACAGGGAGGCGGTCCAGCTGCTCTTCGACGGTCCGACGCCGCCCGAAAAGGACGCCGGGTTCTCCTCGCAGATGGGCGATGTCGAGCTCGACGGGGTGCGCAAGGACGGCGACGTCGCCGTGGTGTCGCTGGCCGGCCCCGCCGAGAAGCTCACCAAGAACGCCTACGCCCAGATCGTGGCGACGCTCGCCCCGAGCCGCGCCCCGGGCGGCGTCCGCTTCCGCCTGGATGGCCGGGACCTCAAGGTGCCCGACGGCGACGGCGCACTGTCCTCGAACCCCCGCACGAGGGCGGACTACACCGACGTGCTGGATCTGGCGCCCTCGGCCAGCCCGACGCCGGACCGGCCGTGACGGCGGCCGAGCCGGTCACCGTGCTTACCAGCGGCCGGCTCGATGGAGAGCAGGTGCAGCAGGTGCACGCGCTGGTCGAGGCGGCGCAAGCAGCCGACGGCGTCGCGCCGCTGTCCGAGCACGTGCTGCTGCACCTGCCCACCGGGGGCGACGAGGCCGGCCGCAACCTGCTGCTGCACGAAGACGGCCGGCTCGTCGCCTACGGCCACCTGGACGTCACCGACCAGGTCGAGGGAGCCAGCGCCGAGGTGGTCGTCGACCCGTCCGCGCGCGGTCGTGGGCTCGGCCGCCGCGCGGTGCGCGAGCTGCTCGGGCAGGCACCGTACGCAAGGCTGCGGCTGTGGGCGCACGGCGACCTGCCGGCGGCGGCGGCCGTCGCGGCGTCGCTCGGCTTCGGCCGCAGCCGGGTGCTGCTGCAGCTGCGTCGCCGCCTCGGCCCGGACGCGGAGCCGCTGCCCCGGGTCTCGCTTCCGGGCGGCGTACGGCTGCGCACGTTCGTCGTCGACCAGGACGAACAGGCCTGGACCCGAGTGAACAACCGCGCCTTCGCGGGCCATCCGGACCAGGGCGGCTGGGCGGTCGCCGAGGTACGGCTGCGCGAGGGCGAGCCGTGGTTCGACCCGGCAGGTTTCTTCCTCGCCGAGCGCGATGGCGCGCTCGTCGGCTTCCACTGGACCAAGGTGCACGGCGGCCATCCGGACCACCCCGATCACGGCGACGAGTCTCTCGAGCACCCCGTCCATGAACATGCCGCCCACGAGCACCACGACCACCCGCCGATCGGCGAGGTGTACATCGTCGGTGTCGACGCGTCCGAGCAGGGGCGTGGGCTCGGGCCGGCCCTGACGCTCACCGGCCTGCACCACCTGCAGGAGCGCGGGCTGTCCGAGGTGCTGCTCTACGTCGACGAGTCGAACGCCGGCGCGGTGCGCCTCTACGAGCGGCTGGGCTTCATCCGGCACGCCGTCGACGTCATGTACGCCCGGCCCTAGGCCGCGCTGTATCTCCTCACCACACCTTCCCCAGCTACGTCCGTCCGACACGCCCAAAAGGCGACCGGAGCCTGGGGAAGGCGCGCTGGAGCCGGGACAGGGCTGGCGGACAGGGGCTCAGCGCGCGCCCTTCGGGGCGAAAACCTTCGCCACCAGGCGGGCGCCGAGGTTCAGCCCCAGCACGATGATCATCAACACCAGGGCGGCGGTCCACCCCCGGTTGATGCCGACCTCCGGTGGGATGCCGGGTTGGGTGAAGGAGTAGTAGGTGTAGATCGGCAGCGTCTCCATGCGCCCGTGGAACGGGTCGAGGTTGAGGCTGTCGGTCTTGCCGGCGATGAGCAGCAGCGGCGCCGTCTCGCCGATCACGCGGGCCACCGCGAGCGTGATGCCGGTGGCGATGCCGGCGGCCGCGACGGGCAGCACGACCTTCAGGATGGTGCGCCACTTGGGGACCCCCAGCGCGTAGGACGCCTCCCGCAGCTCGGCGGGCACGAGCTTGAGCATCTCCTCGGCCGAGCGCACGACCACCGGTGTCATGAGCACCGACAGCGCGACGGCTCCTCCGATGCCGAAGCGCACCCCCGGTCCGACGACCAGCACGAACAACGCGTAGGCGAACAGCCCGGCGACGATCGAGGGGATGCCCGTCATGACGTCGACCAGGAAGGTCACCCACCGGGCGAGCCGGCCGCGGCCGTACTCGACGAGGTAGATGGCGGTGAGCAGGCCGACCGGTATCGAGATCAGCGCGGCGAGGCACGTGATGACCAAGGTGCCGAAGATGGCGTGCTGGGCGCCACCGCCCGCCCCGATGACGTTGCGCGAGGTCTCGGTGAAGAAGTCGACGTCGAAGCGGCCGATGCCCCGCGTGACGACGGTCCAGATCAGCGACAGCAGGGGAACCAGGGCGATGAGGAAGGTCGCGCTCACCACCGTGGTGACGGTCCGGTCGGTGGCCCGGCGGTGGCCCTCGACCGAGCGCGAGAGCAGGTTGACGGCCACGACGAACAGCAGCCCGGCCATGATGGCCGTGGCCACCGGCCCACCGCCGAGCAGCTCGCGAAGCCCGAGCGCGGCGGCCAGGCACGCGGCGGCCGCCGCGTACGGCGCCCAGGTGGGCAGCGCGCCGTGCGTGGTGATGGGCGCGTCCCCCTGCGGCGGCGCGAGCGTTTGGGCGCTCATCCGGCTGCCCCGTCGAAGTCGGCACGCCGGGCGAGCACGGCGCGGGCGGCGAAGTTCACGGCGAAGGTGATGACGAACAGCACCAGGCCGGTGAGGATGAGCAGGTTGACCCGCTCGCCCGTCGCCTCGGGGAACTGCGCGGCGATGTTCGCGGGGATCGTGTAGGGGTTCGACTGGCTGATGAGGTTGAAGGTGATCGCCCCCGAGGCCGACAGCACCAGCAGCACGGCGATCGTCTCGCCGAGCGCCCGGCCGAGGCCCAGCATGGCGCCGCTGACGATGCCCGACCGGCCGTAGGGGATCACCGTCATGCGGATCATCTCCCACCGCGTCGCGCCCAACGCGAGCGCGGCCTCCTCGTGCAGCGTCGGCGTCTGCAGGAACACCTCGCGGTTGATCGCCGACATGATCGGCAGGATCATCACGCCGAGCACCAGGCCCGCGGTCAGGATCGTGCGTCCGGTCGAGGAGGCCGGCCCGGCGAAGATCGGCAGCCAGGAGACGTGCTCGGCCAGCCAGCGGTAGGTCGGCTGCACGTACGGCGCCAGGACGGTCAGGCCCCAGGCGCCGTAGATGATGCTCGGGATCGCCGCCAGCAGGTCGACGACGTAGCCGAGCGAGCGGGCCAGCCGGCGGTCGGCGTAGTGGCTGATGAACAGTGCGATGCCGAGCGAGAGCGGGATCGCCACCAGCAGCGCGATGACGGCGGCCAGCACGGTGCCAAAGGCGAGCGGGGCGATGTAGGACACCAGGCTGTCGCCCGCCCCGAGCGTGCGCGGGTCGGTGGTGAGCGCCGGGATCGACTGGGTGACGAGGAACAGCGCGACGCTCGCCAGCACGACCAGGATGAAGATGCCCGCCGCGGTGGACAGGCCGGAGAAGATCCGGTCGCCGAGACGCACCGGCGTGCCGGACCCTCGCGTGCCGGCCCGGTCGCCAGACGGCTCGACCGGCGCCTGCGGCCCCAGCTCGCCGCCCTGCGAGGGTGCGTCGACGGTCGGCACGCCCTGCCGCTCGGCCCGGGCGCCGTCGTCGTCGTCGTCGACGGGCGGGCGGGGCTTCCTGGTTCTCGGTGTCGTCACCGCAGTCCTCTCAGATCCGGCGCCGGGGGCGGATCGCCGTCATCCTGCCGGACGGCCGGCCAGGGCGATCGCCTGGCCGGCCGGACTCAGCTGATGGAGTCGATGGACTTCTGGACGTCCGCGGCCAGCTTGTCCGACAGCGGCGCGGAGCCCGCGGCCTCGGCGGCGGCCTGCTGGCCCTCCTTGCTGGCCAGGTAGGTGTAGAACCCCTTCACCAGCTCGCCCGTCTTGGCGTCCTTGTACTTGGTGCAGGCCAGCTCGTAGCTCACCAGCACGATCGGGTATTCGCCACCGCGGGTTGTGTCCCGCTGCAGGTCGATGACGATGTCGCCCTGCTCGCGCGCGTCGTCTCGCGGGCTCTCCGACACCACGGCCGCGGCCGCCTCCGGCGAGTACGGCACGAACTCCGAGCCGACCCCGACCGACACCTTGCCGAGGTCGGCCACCTGGCTGGCGTCGGCATAGCCGATGGTGCCGTTGCCGCCCTTGAGCGCCTGCACGACGCCGGAGGTGCCGTTCGCCGCCTCGCCGCCCGCGACGGGCCAGACACCGTCCGCCTCGTACGGCCACGACTGCTTGGCCGTCTTGGCCAGGTAGTCCGTGAAGTTCTCCGTGGTGCCCGAGTCGTCCTGGCGGTTCACGGGGGTGATCCGCAGGTCGGGCAGGTTCGCGTCCGGGTTGTCGGTCTTGATGGCAGGGTCGTTCCAGTTGGTGATCTTCTGGTTGAAGATCTTGGCGATCGTGTCGGGCTTGAGCTTGAGCTCCTGCACGCCCTCGAGGTTGAAGGCGACGGCGATCGGGCTGACGTAGACGGGCAGGTCGATGACCTTGCCGCCGTCACCGCAGCGCTTGGCGGCCGCAGTGAGCTCTTCGGGTTTCATGGCCCGGTCGGTGCCGGCGAAGTCGGTGCCGCCGGCGGTGAACTGCTCGCGGCCACCGCCCGAGCCGACGGGGTCGTAGTTCACCGTGACGTCCGGGTTCGCGGTCTGGAAGCCGGCGCGCCAGGCCTCCATCGCCGCGGCCTGCGAGCTGGCGCCGGCGCCCGACAGCGTGCCGGACAGCGACTGCCCGGCCGGGCTCGCACCCGGGCTGGCCGACCCCGTCGTGTCGGAGTCGGAGCCGCCGCAGGCGGCGAGGGCCAGGGTGCCGGCGGCCAGCAGGCCGACGAGGCGACTGGTGCGCTGGAGAGTCAAGGCGTTGTCCTTCGCGTCTCGTCCCGCCGGCAGGATGCGCAGCGGTGATCGCGGATCAACGTAGGCAGGCCAGGTGAAGCGGCAGCCGGTGCCGGGTGAACGCCGGATGAACGCCGCCCGACCAGGACAGACCGACCTGAGCGACCCGCAGGTGAACGTTGCGTGAATCCGCACGCACCTCGTCCGAGGGGAACCGGGACGGTTCTCGACGTGTTGCGGCCGGTTCGTCGGGCGGCGGCCATGGCCGGGCCACCGCCCGTCCACCTGCACCCGCTGCCTCGGGCCCCGGCAGCGCTCAGCTGCCCCTACCGTGATCGCGACACGTCCCGCCTCGCCTGAAGGGCGCTTCGAGTGGCCAAGCGCATCACGATGGACAAGCTCAACGCCTACTACGGCAAGTTCCACGCCATCGAAGACCTCGACATGGTGATCGAGGAGTGCTCCGTCACGGCGTTCATCGGCCCGTCGGGCTGCGGCAAGTCGACGGCCCTGCGCACCATCAACCGGATGCACGAGGTCATCCCCGGCGCGCGGGTCGAGGGACGCCTGACGCTCGACGACGACGACATCTACGGCCCCGGCATCGACCCGGTCGACGTGCGGCGGGACGTCGGCATGGTCTTCCAGCGGCCGAACCCGTTCCCGACCATGAGCATCTACGACAACGTCGTGGCCGGTCTGAAGCTCAACGGCCGGGTCCCGAAGAGCACCACCGACGAGGTCGTGGAGACTTCCCTGCGCGGTGCCAACCTGTGGGAAGAGGTCAAGGACCGGCTCGACCGGCCCGGCGCGGGCCTGTCCGGCGGGCAGCAGCAGCGCCTGTGCATCGCCCGGGCCATCGCCGTTCGGCCGCAGGTGCTGCTCATGGACGAGCCGTGCTCGGCGCTCGACCCCATCTCGACGCACGCCATCGAGGACCTCATCGAGCAGCTGAAGCAGGACTACACGATCGTGATCGTCACCCACAACATGCAGCAGGCGGCGCGCGTCTCGGACCGCACCGGCTTCTTCACCATCGAGGACACCGGCGAGCCCGGCCGGCTCGTCGAGATCGACGACACCAAGAAGATCTTCTCCAACCCCAACGAGCAGCGCACCGAGGACTACATCACCGGCCGGTTCGGCTGAGCTGCCGCGCCGCTCAGGACCGCCGATCGCGCCGCGTCGGGCACGTCGGTGATGACGGCGTCGACACCGAGCGCGCTGCAGCGGCGCAGCGCCCTGGACCGGTTCACCGTCCACGGCACCACCGCGACCCCGCAGGCGTGCGCCGCACGCACGCAGCCGGGTTCGGCCAGCAACGACAGCACATGAGGGTGGATCTCGTCGTGACCGTCGACGAGGGCCTGGCGCAGCACACCGCCCGGCCGCACGCCGGGCCGGGCCAGCAGGGCCGTCCGCACCGCGCCGGCTGCCTGCGCGCGCACCGCGCGTACCAGCAGCGGAGCGAAGGAGGAGACGGTCACCTGCAGCGGCAGGTCGGCCGCGCGCAGCGCCGCGAGCTGCCGGACGAGCACCTCTGCGGTGAGCTCGCTCGCCCCGGGCATAGGTGGGGGCGCCTTCAGCTCCAGCACGACCGGACGCCCGGCGAGGGCGGCCAGCACCCACTCCAGCCGGGCGAGAGCCAGTCCTCGGCTTGCGGCGGCCGCCCGCAGCTCGGGCCACGCGGTGCTCGCCACGGGCAGCGCGAGCCCGGTCAGGCGGCGAAGGTCGGGGTCGTGGCTGACGACGAGCACGCCGTCGGCCGACAGGCGCAGGTCGACCTCGACGCCGTCGGCGCCGACGAGCAGGCTGTCGAGAATGGCGGCGACGGTGTTCTCGGCCGACGTGGTCGGGGAGCCCCGGTGGGCGAGCACGCGCACGGTGCCAGGGTCGACACCCACGGTTGCCGTCAGGCGAGGTGGAGGTGGACGGCACCTGTCTGCTTGCCGTCGGCCCGCCTCGACCGGCGCGCGCGCCCGCTGCGACGGGCAGGCAGGTCGTGACCGGCCGTCGCCGGGACGTGTCCGAGGCGACCCGCAAGGCTGCCGCCGAGCTGCTCGGCAGCCTGCTGCTCACCGCCACCGTGGTCGGGTCCGGTATCGCCGCGCAGCGCCTCACTTCGGATCTCGGCCTGCAGCTGCTGGTCAACGCCCTCGCGACCGGTGCGATCCTGGTGGCGCTCGTGCTGAGCCTCGGCCCCGTCTCGGCAGCGTTCAACCCGATGGTCACCGTCGCCGAGCGTCTGCTCGGCGCGATCGGCACGACGACGGCGGCCGTCCACATCACCTGCCAGGTCGCGGGGTGCTGCCTGGGCGCCGTGCTCGCCAACCTGATGTTCTCGGTGTCGCCGGTGCTCGTGTCCACGCGTACCCGCGGTGGGACGGGGCTGCTGCTCGCCGAGGTCGTGGCCACCTTCGGCCTCGTGCTGGTCGTCTTCGGCGTCGTGCGCTCCGGCCGGGGCCCGTCCGTGGCCTATGCGGTGGGTGCCTACATCACGGCCGCCTACTTCTTCACGAGCAGCACCAGCTTCGCGAACCCGGCCATCACCGTCGGCCGCACGCTGTCCGACACCTTCGCCGGCATCGCGCCCGCCTCGGTACCGGCCTTCGTCGCCGTGCAGGTGCTCGGCGGCCTGCTCGCCGTCGCGGCGGTCGTCGCGATCTACCCGGCCCCGCGTGCGCTGGCGGACGCCGTCGTGCGCACCGCCCAGCCGCCCGCCCAGGTGGCGGACACCGCATGACCCGACCCTTGCAGGTGCTGTTCGTCTGCGTGCACAACGCCGGACGCTCGCAGATGGCCGCCGGCCTGCTCGAGCAGCTGGGTGGCGCGGCAGTGCAGGTACGCAGCGCCGGCAGCGCCCCGGTCGACACCATCGACCCGGCCGTGCTCGAGGCGATGCGCGAGGTGGGCGTCGACCTCGTCGGGCGCACGCCCCACCTGCTGGACCTCGAAGACGTCGAGCTGGGCGACATCGTCGTCACCATGGGGTGCGGCGACGCCTGTCCGGTGCTACCCGGCCGGCGCTACCTCGACTGGCGGCTGGACGACCGGCCGGCCGCTCGCGGTCGTGCGTGTCATCCGCGACGAGATCCGCCGTCGGGTGCAGGGTCTGCTCGACGAGGCGACGCCCTAGAAGATCCGCACCGAGCGCACGGGGCTGCTACCCGGCGCGTTGACGAGCGTCTGACCGGTGCGGACGGTGAAGCCGAAGCGGCCGGTGCCGCTGAAGGTCCGGCGGATCACCCACTCGCCGTCCGACGCGCGCGCCGTGGTCTGGGCGGCGATGACCTGCCGCCCGTCCGGCGTGATGCGATAGAGCGTGACGAAGCGCCCACCGGCCAGGGCGGGCAGCGTGTCGCCGCGGAAGGTGTAGGTACGCCGACCGTTGCGGGTGACCGACAGGCTCAGCGCCGGCCGGACGTTGAGCACCCGGCTCGCCGACCGTGGCGTGTCGGGGCAGCCCGCCTGCTGCACGTACAGCCGCGTGTTGGTGGGCGGCACGACGGTGAACTGCGTCGTGCCCGTGTCGCTCAGCAGCGCGCGCCGGGCGACGAAGAAGTCGGTGGAGGGGCGGCTGTAGGCGTACAGGGCCACCTGGCTGTTCGGGCTGGCCGTGACGGCCACCCCCGCCGCCTGGGTCGCAATGATCGTGCTCGGGCTGACCGAGACGGTGCCGGGGCCCGTGCAGGGCGTGGGGGTCTCGCCCGGTAGCGGCGCGACCAGGATCGAGCGGTCGGTCGTATCCGGGACGATCCCCGGATTGTCGCGGAAGTACTGCACCAGCACCGACAGGTCGTCCAACCCCGTGTCACGCCGGTCGGTGCCCTGGGCGAGCGTCGTGAAGTTGTCGCCGCCGCTGGCGAGGAAGGAGTTGGCCGTGACGGTGTAGCTGGCAGAGAGGTCGAGCGGCGTGCCGTTGAGCGTCATGTTCGAGATCCGCTGCCCGCTCGGCTTGCGCCCGTCGAGCTCGTACCGGAAGCCCTCGCTGACGCCGAGCGCGAGGAAGGGCCGCGACGAGCCGGCCGGCTGGTACTGCTCCTCGAGCACCTGCTTGATCTGGGCGCCGGTCAGCTTCTGGGTGAACAACGTGTTGGCGAACGGCTGCACGACGGCGGCCTCGGCGTAGGTGACCTGCCCGGGACTCTCACCTGCGTCGATGTTGTCGTAGTCGAAGTCGGCGCGCAGCCCGCCCGGGTTCATGAAGGCGATCTGGGCGGCGCCGCGCTCGGGAGCGCGCGTCGCGTCGAGCTGCACGTCGGCGATGAAGTTGCCGAGCAGCGACTCGCTGCCGCGGTCCTCGTCACCACCCGCGGTCTTGGCGCGTGGGATGTCGGTGGTGATGCTGCCGATCACCTCTCGCCCGATGACGTCGGCCTGCGCCTGGGCGTCGGCGACAATCTGCTCGATGGCGGGGTCGGCGGTGACGCTCGCCTCTCGCAGGTCGATCAGCTCGGGCGCGGTGGCGGTGACGGCCTTGCTCTGCGTGTCGTAGCTGAGCCGGATGCGGCTCATGGCGGTGCCGTAGCTGACGGCCTCGGTGACCGGGCGCAGCCCCCCGCCGGGCTTGGGCAGGGCGCAGTTGACCGCGAGGTGCGTATGCCCGCCGAGGATGGCGTCGACGTTGGCGTCGGCCGTGCTGACGATGTTGCCGAACGCGTCGTCGCGCGCGGCCATCGCGGCGCAGGCCTCGGGGGTCGTGGCCGGGACCGGCGCGCCCTCGTGCGACAGGACGACCACGACGTCGGCCTCGCCGTTGCCCTGGTCACCGTCGGACAGGGCGTCCGCGGCGTTGTTGATCGCGACCGCGGGGTCGGTGAACGTGATGCCCTGGATGCCGGCGGGCGAGACGAGCGAGGCCGTCTCCTCGGTGACGACACCGACGAAGCCGACCTTGATGCCGCTCGTCGTGGTGAGGACCGTCGTCGGCGCGAGCGTGGGGTCCTCGCCGTTCACGTTGGCGCCGAGGTAGGGAAAGCTCGCCAGCGGGATGACGCGGTTCGCGAGGTCGGCGTAGCCGCGGTCGAACTCGTGGTTGCCGACGCTCGAGACGTCGAGCCCCATCGCGTTCAGCGCCGCGATCGTCGGCTCGTCCTTCTGCGAGGAGGAGATGAACGGCGAGGCGCCGATGTTGTCACCGGCGGCGACGAACAGCGAGTCGGGGACCTCGGCCTCGAGCTGGTTGACTACGCCGCCCAGCTTGCCGGCGACGCTCGGGTCGCCGGGGTTGCGGCCAGGGTCGAGGTGGCCGTGGAAGTCGTTGATGCCGAGCAGCTGCAGCTCGACCGTGGAGGCCGCCGGCTGGGCCGCGAGAGCGGGCGTGGCGGCCACGGCGGCGCCGCTCGCAGCCAGGATGGCGACCGCGAGCAGGGCAGCGCGCGAGCGCGGGCGCCGGACCGAGCGGCGTCCGGCGCCGGCTGGCGTGGTCGGGCCGGCGTCGAGGGGAGCGGGCACGGCAGGTCCTCACGGTCGCAGCGTCGACGCCCGCAGGCGTCGGACGACCCGTGCAGGGGGCGGGTCGCCGAGACGCACCGTATCGGCACCCACCGACAAGCAGGTGAACAGGGCACGACCGCGGGTCGGCGCGACCCGGCCCCCGGTCGTGAAACCGTTCGCCCGGGCCGATCAGCTGGCGATCTGCTTCTGCGCCTTCTTGGTCGCCTTGGCCGCCTTCTTCTGCGCCCGGGTGCTGATCCGCCCGGCGGCGTGCGGCAGCGACTCGCGACCCCCCGTGTCGGCGGCGGCGAGCAGCAGCCCGCCGAGCAGGCTGAGGTTCTTGAAGAACTGGGTCTGCTGCTGCTTCCTGGACGCGCCCTCCTGCGCCCAGAAGGCGTGGCCCACGTAGGTGGTCGGCACGAGCGAGCCGGCCAGGGCCAGCGCGGCCAGACGCGGCAGGCGGCCGGTGGCCAGGGCCAGGCCCCCGACCAGATGCACGCCGGCGTTGACCTGCACCAGCTTCTCCGGCTCGGACAGCCCGGCCGCGCGCACCATGTCGACCCGCGGGCCGGGGTTGCGCAGCACGTCGATGCCGCTCGTGAGGAACACCGAGGCGAGCAGCGGGCGGGCGAGGGTGCGGGTGGGGCTCACGAAGGGCTCCTGGGTGTCGGGGCTGGTCGCCCGGGCGGTGATCGACTGCACGCCGCCCCTACCCGCGTGCCCGCCGTCGCACCCGCCCGGCTCAGCCGCCTGTCGGACCGGGCAGCGTCGGGCCGGGAGCGAGCAGCGCCTCGCGCATGCCCTCGAGGTCGAGCTCGGGCTGCGGCCAGGTCAGGTCCATGCCGCACAACGTTTCGCGCAGCAGCTGCGAAACCGCCCAGTTGCGGTACCACTTGCGGTCGGCCGGCACGACGTACCAGGGCGCCGCCGGCGTGGAACAGCGCTCGAGCGCGATCTCGTAGGCGCGCTGGTAGGAGGTCCAGCTCTCGCGCTCGACGACGTCGCCTGGGTCGATCTTCCAGTGCTTGGTGGGGTCGTCGAGCCGGGCGATCAGCTTCTCGCGCTGCTCGGCGAGGCTGATGTGCAGCATCACCTTGACCAGCACGACGCCGTCGTCGACCAGACCGGCCTCCCACTCGTTGATCTGGTCGTAGCGCTTGGACCACTCGGCCTCGGGCACCAGGTCGTGCACCCGCACGATCAGCACGTCTTCGTAGTGGCTGCGGTCGAACACGCCGATCGTGCCGGCCGGCGGCAGGCCCTGTTCGACGCGCCACAGGAACGGGTGCTTGAGCTCCTCCTTCGTCGGCGCGCCGAAGCCGCGCACGTGCAGGCCGGCCGGGTTCACGAGCCCGGCCACGTGCTTGACGACGCCGCCCTTGCCGCTGGTGTCCATGCCCTGCAGCACGACCAGCACCCGGCGGCGCCCGCCGGTGCGGCCGGCGGCGTAGAGGCGCTCCTGCAGGTCGGCGAGCTCTTCGCCGACGTCTTCGAGCTCGTCCTTGGCCTCGCTCTTGCCGAGGTCGGTGCCGGGCGTCGAGCGCGGGTCGATCAGCCCGAGCGATACCGGGCCGGTGCCCGGTTCGACGCGCAGCAGGTCGGCGATCGAGGAGCTCACGAGGGGCTCGGTGCGGTGGTGGGGCCGGTGCCTCGGCCGCCGGGCGGCACGCGGATCGCCGCGAGCAGCTCGCCGCCGTCGCGCACCTGGTCGGCCGGGGGGGCCTGCACGTCGACCGGGGCGCCAAAGGCCGAGAACTCGACCAGGTTCGTGCTGGTACCGCCCCCGGGAAGCTCGTAGTCCTGCTGGAAGCGGACGATCCGGCCCTGCTCGTCGAGCACGACGATCATCGGCACGCGCGTAGCACCGAGCTGGGCGAACGACTGCCGCAGGACAGCCTTGGCGTCGCCGCTGGCCTCCTCGAGCGTCTTCGCCACATCGAGCGTGGCCTCGAAGCGGCCGGCGCCCTTGCCCGCCGTCGGCTCGGGGCCGACCTCGCGGACGTCGGTCCGCGTGCTCACGAGGTCCAGACCGCTCGCCGGGTCGAGGGACGAACCGAGAGCGGTGCCGACGAGATCCTTGCTGGCCAGCTCGAAGTAGACCTCGGGTTGCTGCGGCAGGCTCATATACAGAGTCTCGCCCACCACGATCTGCATAATGCTGCCGCCCGTGCCTCCGAACTGCGCCGGTAGCTCGACCATGTAGCGCGCGCGATGGCCCGCGAAGTCGACGGCGCCACGAGAGGTGGTCGCGATGTCCTGCCCGCCGAGCCGGGTGCGATTGGTGATCGTCATAGTCGCAGTGCTGGACGTCGTCTTCGCCGGCGCCGCGCGGACAAGCTCGGTGTAACCATTCAGGTCGCGGGTTGGGGTGGTTGCCAGGGGTTGCCGGTGATGGCGTCGCGTAGCGCGGTGAGCACGTCGTGGTGATGCTTGCGGACGGTGCTGATGTAGCCGCGGATGCGCAGCCAGT
>JAABUN010000278.1_pt1 | contig 134299 bp, 131 predicted proteins | sample 5559311 | NCBI WGS metagenome assembly JAABUN01 (sample SAMN10711877, study PRJNA513370) | rock metagenome | isolation source: Antarctica rocks | place: Antarctica: Victoria Land, Siegfried Peak sud
GGACGGGACGCCGGTGACGACGATCGCCAACCCGGAGGGGATCGCGATCGGGGCGGTCGCCTGGCTGGCGGAGGGGATCGTATTCGTCGATGGGGCCACCGGCGAGCTGCGCGTGATCGATCCTGAGCAGACCGGAATGGAGCAACCGGAACGTTCCCCGGGGGCGACACCGATCATCAGACCGACCATGGTCTCGCCGCCTCCCGGCTCACCGACCACGCCAACGTCACGGATTGCGACCGTAACACCGAACGAGACGCCGGTTCCCACGGTGACACCGCCTCCCACCAGCCCGCCCATTACTGCTGGAGCCGTGCCATCCACCGTAACGCCGAAGCCTGCCCCTTTTCCCACGTCCCTTCCACTTTCCCCTATGCGCCGAGCGGGAGCGCAACCCGACGGCAGCTATCTCATTTCCGGGACGTTCACTCTCTATGGTGATCCGGACGGATCAAGCATCGTTTACACCGGTCGAGGCAGCTCGGCAACATGCCTGGGGCGCGGCGGATACGACGATATCAGCCCTGGAACCCAGATCATTGTCAGAGACCAGAGCGACGCCATCGTCGGAGTGGGACACCTTGAGATGAGCATCGAATCGAGTGACACCCGATGCGTCTTCATGTTCTACGTCGAGGTTCCAAAGGCTACGTTTTATGCAGTGTCCGCGACTGGCAGAGACGGCCTGGTCTATGCCTTTGACGACCTTGAGGCATCAGGTTGGCGCGTCGACCTGACACTTGGACCGTAGTGGCCAGCGAAGGCCCACATTCTTTATGAGCGGCGTTCTCATCAACGGCACCGCCGGTCAGGGATGTCTTGTGGCGATACAGGTATGAACGTGAAGCTTCGCTTCACAGGGACGATACACGATCGTCCCCTACAATGGTTTCTCCCTAATGATCTTCCATTTCTGAATCACGCGGATTAGGTACCGTCGGATGACAGGGGATACCGGAGGAACTGGAGGTTCCAGCCGGGGCGGGTGGTCGTCTCCTCGCGTTCCCAGACCGCGCCCATCGCCCGGTAGAACGGCGCGGCGTTGGGGTCGGCGGCGATCCGCAGCTCGGAGGCACCCAGCTCGCAAGCGGTAGCGACCGCATGGAGCCAGAGCCGCTTGCCGCACCCGGTGCCGATGCGATTGGGCTCCACGAACAGCTTGTCGAGCCAGAGCTCCGCCGGCGCTCCGGTCAGCGCGTAGTAGTCGAGAATGCGACCCGCTTCCTCCAGCACATGCACCGTGGCGTTTGCGAGGAACTCCGGGGTAACGGCGATCGCTTCGGGCTCCCACTCCAGGAACTGCGGCTCGTACCCCCAGTGGAGCGCCGAGCGCCCGGTCAGCGCATGGAGCGTCGCGGCCTCGGTGATGTGCGCCTTCCGGATCGTGCCCCAAGGAGTGACTGTCATCGCCGTCAGCCTTCGCAACAGGTGCGCAGTCAGGAGTGAGCGGGGAGATCCGGGTCGACGTCCCAGCCGTGATGCAGCGCGTGCTCTTTGGTGACGTTGAGATAGAGCCCGTGATCGTCGATGTTCTCGATCGCCGATTTCGGGATGTAGAAGTCGGTCGGCATGAAGAACCCCTTCTCCACCACAATGCAATGCGGGCGGATTGTGACGACCTCGCCGACCTTGTGACCACAGGTTCCGATCACATTGGTCCCAACCTCGATGCTCCATTCCCGATCGTCCCGGCCGTCGGTCGGCCCTACCTCCCCGGCGCGCATCGTTCCGGCGAGCTCCGGGTCGCCCTCGCCCTGCACATCGTCCGTCAGGATCGCGGTGACGTTCCCGGCCGGTTCGACCGGATCAACCTCCGCGGTGGGCATCGAACCATCCGCCGCCTGTTCCCATTCGCGCTCGTCGTGTCGTGCTGCTGCTGTCACTGGTGACGCTCCCGCGTTTGCGATTCGGGACCGCCCGCTCAGGACGAACCCGCCTCGACGCATGGTATCGCTCCTCGATTGTGCGTTTCCCGCCGGGCGCGGACGTCCGGCCGCTCCACAACCGTTCGATTCGGAGACCGCTCCGTCATGCACCGGTGCGAATGGTAGTCCCTCCGGGTTGCAATGTCCCGTCCCCGGGCAATCGCGCGTAGGACGGGAATGGATCGCTTCCCAGCAACGGGAGCGCCCAGGAGCGAAACGCGTCCGTGATCCCCATCCCGTCGTTTCGGATGAAGGCGTCCGGAAGAGGGCGGACCCGGTTCGCGATCCGCTCGACCGGAACGGTTCCGACCTCGCACCGGAACGGATTCTCGCTGACCCGGTTCAGGACTGTGATAAAGCCGGACTCGCCCGCGACGATCAGCTCCACGGCGGCGGCCCCGAGCCGATACGCCTCGTCGAGATCGACATCCGACGCCATCGAGATCGACATCCGGGCCGCGGTTCCCGGCTTGTCGTAGCGTGCCCGAACGCCCAATCCCTGGCTGACGAGGCGTGTCAACGCCGCGCCGGTACTCGGGAAATAGGGATGCCCGAACTCGTCAACGTAGTCTGGCTCATCGCCCCCGAGATGACGCCCCGCCGCACTGCGCAGCGTCTCCGGGACGATCACCACGGCCCAGCCGCGCCGCTCGAGATCGGCGGACACCGCGTTCAGCACGCTCACTGCGTTGATTGGCGGGCGCTCGGGAAGGAGCACGAGGGGCTCCAGGTCGCGCTCGTCATCGCCGAAGCCAAGGGCGCCGGAGGCTGCGACCCAGCCAGCATCCCGCCCCATCACCTCGACGAACTTGACGGCGTGAAGGTGCGGCGAGGCGATCGAGTCGTACGTCGCGTCGCGCACCGTGTTGGCGAGATAGCGCGCCAGCGATCCGTAACCGGGGCAGTGGTCCATCTCCGGGAGATCGTTGTCGATCGTCTTTGGGACGGCGGCGACGCGAAGATCGTATCCGCGCTCACGGGCTCGCTCGCCGATTCGCCAGGTCGTATCCGCCGAGTCGTTGCCGCCGATGTAGACCAACGCGGACACCCCGCGGGCGGCCATGATCTCCAGCACCCGGTCGAGCTCGCCATCGCCCAGCTTGTAACGCCCGGTTCCGAGCGCCGCCGAGGGTGTGTGCCGGACCCGATCCAGCAATCGCTCGTCCACGTTCGTGAGGTCGATCAACCGCTCCTGGAGCACCCCTTCGATCCCGTTGCGCATGCCCAGAACCCGGCCGAATGCGCCAGAGCGACGGGCGCGCATCACGATTCCGACCATGCTCGCGTTGATCACGGCGGTCGCGCCGCCAGACTGCCCCACGAGCAGCGCGCCACCCGGCCCACCTGGACCACCCAGTGAAGTCGTCGAGCGCGATTGCGTCATGATCGTCCCTGCCCATCTCGATCCAGCCGGCCCAATGCGAGTCCGAACGCGACAAGGATAGGCAGATCGAGCAACCGGCGCACGACCGGGTGGCCCTGGTCGTGATGGCTCCGCCAATCCGCTGGCTGAAAGAACGCCAGCTCGATCGCCTCCGGCTGATGCCCACTCAGGCGAGCGACGAGCACCAGCGTTGCCTGCACCTGTTCGAGGGCGAGATCGCCGATCAGGACAAGGTTCAGCGCACCACCCGAGCCGGGATCGGGGGACGCGGCGATGAGTGCCCCTTCCAGGCCGGTGGTCGCCGCGAACGCTTCCCGGAGGGCGTGCTCGACCCCGATCGTCGTCACCACGAGATGAATCAGCGCGTCGGTGACCGGCGTCCCGACGGCGACCCGGTACCGGCGAGACCCAGCTTCGCGCCGGCCGATCAAGATCCCGAGCCGCTCGAGCTTGTAGCACTCGTGCTGCAAGCTGCTGATCGGCGTGTCGAGCTCCCGTGCGAGCTCGGTCAGCGAAAAGCGCTTGTCGAGCCGGGGAATCAGGAAGGTCAGGAGCACGGCCCTGATCCGGGACGAGAAGAGCTCCGCGAGCAATTCCACGACGGCGGCGGTCTCACGCGGTGCGATGGCCCCCACCTTGCTTTGTCGGGTCGGGGATGGGTCTCGAAGGGCTTTCGTCACGATGGCGCGCTCCCGCACGTTAGACCGATGTGGCCGGGCTCGATCATGCCGCGTTGCCATCAGCTCGCGGAGTCCAAGCGGACAGCCGCGTCTGTATGGCCGTGACACACCAAACCGCCCGCCGCCACAGTATCGGACACCATGGTTGCCGGTAACCTGCCCTTCCTTGTCCCGCGGTGATGGAGTTCGACGCCACTTTCCTATAAAATGAGCATGTCAACGCGACGCTTTGTTGTTGGTACCCGCCGTGGAACGGTGGAAGGCCAGCAGGGGATGGACCCATCCCGGCGTCGCTCGCGGATAGGTCTTGGAGGACCCCATTAGTACCGCCTTAGGGCTGATCGCCGTTGTCGTTCTCGTTCTCGCCAACGGATTCTTCGTCGCCACCGAATTCTCTCTTGTCTCGGTTCGCCGGACACGCATCCAGCAACTGGCCGCCGAAGGTAACCGGCGCGCCGCGAACGTCCTCGACCGGATCACGCACCTCGACACCTATATCGCGGCGACCCAGCTCGGAATCACGATTTCCAGTCTCGCGCTGGGCTGGATCGGCGAGCCGGTCGTCGCGGTCGTCCTCGAAAACATCCTCCACTACGTGCCGATCGAGATCGGTTCCACCACCACTCACGCCATATCGTTCATCGTGGCGTTCTCGCTGGTGACCGCGCTCCACATCGTGATCGGCGAGCTGGCGCCGAAGAGCCTGGCCCTTCAACGGCCAGAGGAAACCGCGATGGCGGTCGCTCCCGCAATCCATGTCTTTCTGGTGATCTTCCGCCCGGTGATTCTCGCGCTGAACTGGGTCGGCAACCGGGTCGTCAAGCTGTTCGGGATCGATCCGGCCGGCGGCCACGCGATGGTTCAATCCGCCGAAGAGCTGATGATTTCGATCGACGCCAGCCGCCAGGCCGGATTCGTCAATCAGACGGCTCACGATCTCGTGGGACGTGCCTTCTCGTTCAACGACATGCAGGCGCGCCACGTCATGGTGCCGCGCACGGAAGTCACCGCCCTGCCGCTCGACTCCTCGGTGGATGACGTGATCCAGCTCGCGGCCGACACCTCGTACACGCGATTGCCGGTGTTCGAAGGGGACAGCGATCACATCGTCGGGATCATCAAGATGAAGCGTCTGTTCCCGGTGTTCATGGCCCGGATCGACGCCAATGCCGTCGCCCGCACCAACGGGAACGGCGTTCCCGTTAACCCCGTCAGCAATGAAACGGTTGGCGTGTACCGGGGCGGGGCGGGGAACGATCACCGCACCGTCACGCTCAACGGCGCTGGCAGCGCCAACGGTAACGGCAATGGTGTACGGGATCATGCCACCCATGCTACGCCGGGCGACTTCAACATTCGCGACTACATGATGGAGCCGATGCTCGTCCCGGAAACAGTCGCCGCCTCGGAAGTGTTGACCCGTATGCGCGAAAACCATGTCCAGATGGCCGTCGTGATCGATGAGTACGGCGGGACCGCCGGGATCGTCACGCTCCAGGACATCGTGACCCACCTGATCGGGCGGATCCAGGAGCAGGGCGAGCAGACCGAGCCGGATGGACCGGGGGCCGATGGCCTGATCCACCTCGATGGCCTGACCGGTCTCGTCGAACTTCGCGAGCGCTACGAGATCGATCTCCTCAGCGAGGGCTACGATGTCGAGACCCTGGGCGGCTACGTCTTCTTCGTGCTGGGCCGGCCCGCGATCGTGGGCGACGAGGTTCGGGCCCCGAGCGGGCAAACCTTCGTCGTCGAGGAGATGGATGGGCTTCGGGTCGCCCGTGTCCAGGTCGTGTCAGAACGCCACAACGCCCAGCTCGACGCCGATACCGGTGATCGGCAGACGATCCACGCCGCCTGATGACCGGCCCGATCGGCCAGGACCAGGCAGGGCGGGAGGACGCCGGGACGGTGGGGCGGTCATCGCCGCATACCCTCAAGGCGTCTCCCCTGACCCCGGCCGAGTTCGCGCTCCTTGGGCTGCTGGCGCGGTCGGGCGACGAGCGTGGCGATCGGGAAGCCATCCACGGCTATGATCTCACGCGCCGCTTCAACGACGGCGCGCTGGCCGAGATCATCCGGCTCGAACCCGGCATGCTCTATCACTACCTGAAGAAGCTGGGCCGGGCCGGGTTCATCTCGACGACCGTCGAGCGCCAGCGATCCCGCCCCGACCGCCAGATGCATGCGCTCAGCCAGGCCGGCGACATCGCGCTCCGCGCCTGGCTGACCGCCCCGGTCCATGCCACCCGCGAGATCCGGCTCACGTTCCTGCTCAAGCTCTTTCTGGCGCGGCGGATCGATCCCGCGCTCGCGGTCCGGCTGATCGAGGATCAGCGCCGCGTCACCGCCACGCTGGTCGAGTCGCTCGCGGCGCAACTGGCGACCCTCCTTGCGACGACCGACGACGACCGGTTCCGCCGCGACGTGCTGGAGCTACGCCGGTCCCAGACCCAGGCGGCCCTGGACTGGCTCGCCACCCTCCAGGCGTAGCTCCTCCGCCGCTCCCCACTGGGATCCCAGCCGCTCATCAGAGGGACGGTCCCTCGCTGCGCTTCGGGATAAACTCCGCGACGAGGAATCCCAGCTGCTGCGTCGCCGGCGCGGTAGCGACGGAACCTGTAGGGGAACAGGTGCTTCCTGACCGTTTCCCAAGCCCCTCACCGTCATCCCGGCAGCTGCATCGGAGCCTGTCGAGGGGTCTTGGCACCCGCGCCTTCTTCCACCGTGCGCATCTCCACATCGTCTCCCCACCGCTCCCGGACCTGCCAGATGTAGGCGTCGACATCGAAGGTCCGCTTCATCGCGCCCATCCCCATCGGGCGGACGAGCCCGAAGATCTCCTTCTCGGGGCCGAACGGCCGATCGTGCCGCCCGCCGATGCACCAGGCGATGTTGGCGTAGCTGTTCGCATCCCGCCCGTCGACGAAGTACTTGTTGTTGAGATAGACCGTGGTCCGCCAGGCCAATTCCGGCGAATCGCTCCAGCGCAGGATCTGCTTGGCCCAGTACATCCGCAGCCGGTTCGGCATGTACCCTTCGTTCACCATCTGAGTCTGGGCCGCGTTCCAGAGCGGATCGTCGGTCCGGGCGTGCTCGAACTCGGACTGCGTGAAGGTGACCGGCCGCGGGTCGGCGGCGTGCTTCGCGAGCGTCTCCCGGCCCCAGTCCGGCAGGCCCATCCAGGAATCGTAGTCCGGATTGCGCAGCGCGAAGTTGATCGCGAGCTCGCGCTGGGTCACCAGCTCGTCCCGAAAACTCTCCTTCGCGGCGTCCGGAGCGTCGGATTCCTGAACCGCGACGGCGATCTCGGTCGGGCCGATCTGACCATAATGGAGCCACGGCGAGAGGCTCGTTCCGGCGGTGATGTCGGCCCGGGAGCGATCCTGGTCGTAGCGGTCGAGCCGTTCGTCGACGAACTCGCGGAGGCGTTCACGCGCGATCGCCGAGCCACCACGGAGAAAGGGCGCCGGACCGACCGAGGTATCGAGATCGAACGTCCTGATCACCTCCAGCGGGTCAGGTCTCGCGCGGAGATCGGACGCCACCGGCGAAACCGGATCTGGAATCCGGACCAGATAGCGGTCGAGATGCTTGCGGAGCTTGGCGCGGATCGTCCGTGGCGCGTACTCCTCCTTCTCGAAAAGGGCCGAGGGCACGACCACGTCGCCATCGACCTCCACCATCGGCACGGCGAGCGCGGAGGCGACACCAACCCGCCAGGCGCGTCCGATCGCGAGCGGGTTCATGTCGGTCACGACCGCCGCCGCCTGGAGCGACCGGGCCACGGCGGGAATCTCGACGGGCGGCTCGCCGACGACCAGCTTCCAGCCGATCCCCCGTTCGGCGAACTCGTCGGGTAGCCGCGCCAGGCCCTCGGCCATGAAGTGATACTGGCGGAGCCTTGCCTCCGGAAACGCGGGGACCATGCAGAAGACCGCGATCACCGGGAGCCCGCGGGCCGTGGCGATCTCGACCGCGAGGTTGGCCGCCGGATTCGACCGCGCACGCTGCGAGCGCTGCACCCAGAGCAGGACGCACTCTCCCCACTGGGCGAGGTCTCCCTCGCGCAACACATGTACTTGCGGATCATCCTTGAGCGCGAACTCGGTGATCTTGGCCATGGTGAGTGTCCCTCGTGGATTGCTGGTGTCCGGCGCTCGTGAACGTCATCGCTTGTGCCATTGTGCGCCCTCTCCGCGTGTTGGCTCACTGGTCGCGCGGTCATGCCCGATCCCCGCTGCCCACTCCGTGGCGATTGTCATTGCGTCCAGCGTCCGCTAGGCTCCACGCGATAGTCAATGATTGACTACGGCATGGAGCGTTGTCAGGTGAACGACGGACACTCGTCAGGAAGTACCCCAGCCATGACTTCCCCCAACCCCGCCTTCTGGAGTCGCCTTTCTGGCGTCATCGTCGCGATCCTCGTGGCGATCTCGTGGTTCGCTCCGGTCACCGCTCCAGCGAGCGCCGCCCAGATCGCCTGCGCCTCCACCACCCCATCCGCCATCACCCCGGCGACGCCCGTTGCCGCCACTCCGGATGCCACATCGGCGGCGTCGTTTCCCGATGGCGGCGGCACGCTGACGGTGTTCGCCGCCGCATCGCTGACCGACGCCTTCGCCGAGATCGAAGGAACGCTCGAAGGCCAGAACGAAGTTCTCGATATCATCGTGGAAACCGGCAGCTCGCAGACGCTGGTCACCCAGCTTCAGGAGGGGGCGGAGGCGGATGTGCTCGCCACTGCCAATACATCGACCATGACCGAGGCGGTCGAGCGCGGCCTGATCGGCGGCGAGCCGGTGACCTTCACCGGGAACCGCCTGGTGATCGTGACTCCGGCGGACAACCCGGCAGCCGTCGAGGACATCAGCGACCTGACCGGATCCGACCTTCGCCTCGTCGTCGCCGAAGAGAGCGTCCCGGCCGGGCGGTACGCCCGTGAGGCGATCTGCGCCTGGGGGTCGTCTGGCACGGCTCCCGCCGGCGCCGTGGCCGTCATCAGCGAGAACATCGTCTCAGACGAGCCGGATGTCCGGAACGTGCTGGCGAAGGTCCAGATCGGCGAGGCCGACGCCGGGATCGTCTACGCCAGCGACGCGGCCGCCTCCGCGCTGGCCGGCACGCCCTTGAACGTGATCGAGCTCCCGGCAAGTGTCCCGGTCACCGTGACCTACCCAATCGCCACGATCGTTACTGGAAACGGAGCGCTGGCCCGCGCATTCATCGCCTACGTGTTGTCGGCGGAGGGGCAGGCCGTGCTGACGAGGTACGGTTTCTCGCCCGTGGCACCGTAGCGTGCCTGTCCTGACCCACGCCTCTCGGAAAGGGCCGCGCGCGTTCCTGGGGATCGTCACCGCGCTTGGGCTCGTCGCGCTTACGCTCCCGGTCGTTGCGCTCGTCTATCGCGCGCTGGGCGCCGGTGACGCGATCGACCGGCCCGAGACGCGGGATGCCCTGCGCGACGCGCTGATCCTCAGCACCTGGACATCGCTTGTCGCGCTGGCCGTGATCGTCACGTTCGGCACCCCGCTCGCCTACGTGCTGGCCCGCTGGCGTTTTCCGGGAAACAGGATCGTCGACGCCCTGATCGACCTGCCGATCATCCTCCCGCCCGCCGTGGCCGGGATCGCGCTGCTGACCGCCTTCGGGCGGCGGGGCATCCTCGGCGAGCCGCTGGAGCGGCTGGGTCTCACGCTCGGGTTCTCGACGGCGGCGGTCGTGATCGCGCAGGTCTTCGTCTCCGCGCCGTTCTATATCCGGACCGCGCGCGCCGGGTTCCTCCGGATCGACCGCACCCTGGAGGAGGCGGCCGGCGATCTTGGGGCGAGCCCGCTCCGGGTGTTCTGGCGGGTGACGCTGCCGCTCTGCCGGGGCAGCCTGCTGGCTGGGGGCGTCCTCGCCTGGGCGCGGGCGCTGGGCGAGTTCGGGGCGACGATCATGTTCGCCGGGAACCGTCAGGGCGTAACGCAGACGATGCCGCTGGCGATCTACGAGCGGTTCGGCGCGGGCGATCTGCCGGCGGCGCTCGTGCTTTCGGCGATCCTGCTGGCGGCCTCGGTCAGCTTCCTGATCGCCGTCCGGCTCCTCGGCGAGTCCCCGACCCCGCGCGGGGGATGATCGCTCGATCTGGCCGCGCGCGTTCTCCATCGCGACAAGCACCAATACCGCACCGTCGCAAGACTGGGAAGGCATAGGGCTAGCATGATGTGAGAGGTGACCCCCGGCCTGGGCGGCAGACCGGGCGTCTCTCGAAAGCACGGGTGCCGCGGGCCGCGAGGCCATCTCCCGCCACGAGGATCACTAGCCCGAGACTATCAGCAATGCCAATGCAAGAGAGCAATGACGGACCGGATTCGGACCCGGATCACACGAGTGCTGATGAGCAAGATCGAGCGGCTCTTCGAGCGAATCAGCCAAATGACTATCATGACCTATCGCCACAGGAGAGTGTGAGGCGCCTGGAAATACTTGGACCAGATGCGTATGTGCGCGTAAAAGATGCTCGTCCAGACACATTGGATAATTGGAGCGACGTTGTGACCACGCGGGTGATCGTTATCGCGGGAGCCCGGGCGCATTACCTCATGCGTCATCCCGAGATAGTCGCGTATGAACCTCTGATCATTGAAGCCGTTCGCGATCCCGGCGAGGTTCATGTTGACGCAAGATACGAACGCACCAACAGCTTCTTTTGGGCCATCGACGATCGTCATGACATCATGGTGTCGATTTTGGGTCTCGAACGATCCAACTCGCTTCAGTGCCGTGAAGAGCGCCCGCAAACAGCGCCGGGGAGATCGCCACAGGGGAGCCGCGAGGGGAAGGAAATCTGGAGAAAGTGATCGACCGGCGGGACTGTCACCCCCGCATAGCCTTACCCCGAGAGGTTGATCCGACCGTAGCGACAGGATGGATCTCTACCTCGATCGATCACTTCACGTCCAACTGTACCGATGTCGTCAAACGGAGTTCGACGTACCGTTCGGCAATCACCCGGACGCAAGCTCGGCGGCGGTCATCGTCATCACGTACTCGCCGCCGGTGTTCTCCGGCTCGTCGGCGACAATCGCGACCGTTTTCAGCCAGCGGAACCCCGCGCCTTCGTAGACATGGATCGCCCGCGCGTTGCCGGGCGAGGGCGCAATGACCGCCAGCTTCGCCTCCATCTCGCCGAACACGATCCGTTGGTGAAACGCCCGCAGCATGGGGACACCCCACACCTGCCCACGGATTGCCGGATCGCCGGATCGCCGAGGAAAAGATCGGACCTTATGAATTAGGCGAAGATCTCAAGACGAGGACGTCGCCATTTGGGTGTCCGGTGGTCTGACCTTCACCTGTGGAACGGCATGTTTGTAAATCCTAGCTTTGAGGTAATCAACACCCTGGCCGCCGATCCCGATGCATTCTGACGAGGGTGGGCGCTTGCTTCCTGTGACGTACGAACGTACCATTATCAAAGCTTCATACTGCTATGTTCCTGGTATGTTGGATAAGGGCCATCGCAAGTCAATTGCGATCCCTGGTTGAACGTTACCCATCACGATTCACACAAATGATCTCCGCTCCTCGTCGGTGACTCCGGAGTCGTCATGCATGGTTCCCGCCATTCCCGCAAGCGCCCACCTCCTCCAGCAGCGCCGAGTCGTAGCCTCCCCTCGTTGGCGGCCATGGGTCTGGATGACGACGAAACCCTGGATCCTGACTGGTGGCCATCACCGCTTGGATCGTCTTCATCCCAGCCATCCCGTTGGCGAATGCTCCTCCCCTTTGGCGTGACCGCGAGCATGATTGCCGTTGCCAGTATCGTCCTTGTCGTCCTGACCGTTCTTTCTCAGCTGGAGCGTCCCGAAGGCACCGGTGATGTCGTGCTCCCGGCCAAAGTTCCAGAGCAATCTCCGGGAGCTGGGGCGCTGGTGGCGGCGGTAGCTCCTACGGCGATCCTGGCGGCCTCACCCGTACCACTGGTGACACACGCCGTTGCTCCTACCGCCGAATCAAGTGGGGCGGCGACCCGTCGCAGGGGGGATAATCGGCGTGTCGCGTCAGCGGCGTTGCCAGAACCACCTCGGCTCGACGATCCGGTCCTCATCTGGCTGCCCGAGATTCTGGCCGCGGCCGAGGAGACTGGAGTATCACCGTCCCTGATTGCCGGCGTCATCGAGGTCGAGTCTCACGGGGATCGTCACGCCGTGTCCCCCCATGGCGCTCGTGGGCTGATGCAGGTCATGCCGGAGCATCTCGTCAAGCAAGGTGTACCCGAACACCAATGGAATGACCCTGCCGTCAACATCATGGCGGGCGCTCGATTGTTGCAATGGCATATCGAAGTTCATGGAACGCATTGGGACGGTGTCGCTCACTATTTCGGAATCGGCTGCGATGGGTTCAACTGCACCGATGCATATGTCGCTGACGTTTTGGCAACACAAGCACATTATGTTTCGTTGATCGCCGACCCGTATGGATCCGGCCTTACGGTGCTGCCCCAGCAATGATCGAGCGCTGCCTCCAGCGTCAAGGCCGACCCTCCACCTCCTTGGAGAAACCCACGGAGGTGGGCCGGATCGTATAGCGCCACGCGGTTCGTAGTGAAGGTGGGGGCAGGGCCTGGCGCCGCCCTTCTTCCGGCTTACGGAACACGTGAGGCTCTTGGCGAGGGGCTGGACGTATCCGTCGAATGACTCGCTGTCGCCGATAGCAAAGCTTTCGAAGCATGCTAGAGTACAGGCTCACCAATTACAGTCGTCTCCTCAGCGGCCACGCCCACTGCCCTACGCCCGGGAGCCTCGTCTATGGATGTCGTGTTGTTGCTGGTGCGCTTGCTGCTCGCCGCGGTCTTCGCAGTCGCCGGAGTCACGAAGCTGGCGGATCTCCCCGGCTCACGAGCAGCCATGCGGGGCTTCGGCGTGCCGGAACGGCTGGCGGCTCCGGCCGGGATTGCCCTGCCGTTGGCCGAACTTCTCGTCGCCGTCGCTTTGCTGCCGCTGGCGTCGGCGTGGTGGGGCGCGCTTGGAGCACTCGCGCTGCTGCTGACGTTCGTTGCTGGCATCGCCTACAACCTTGCCCATGGACGGACCCCCGATTGCCATTGTTTCGGTCAGGTTCACTCCGCTCCAGCCGGGTGGTCGACGCTGACGCGGAACGGGGTACTCGCGGCGCTCGCCGCCTTCCTGGTCTTCCAGGGCCCGAACCAGGCGGGCAATAGCACTGTCGGCTGGCTATCCAACATGTCGGCTGGGGAGCGAGTCGCGTTTGCCGCGGGTATCGCGGGGGGTGTTCTGCTCGTGGTCGAGGGTTGGGTCCTGTTCCAGGTTTTGCGCCAGAACGGGCGGTTGCTGCGAAGGCTCGACGCGCTTGAGGCAAGCCTGTCGCTCGATGAGGTTGCGGTGGGAGCCAGCCCAAGCCAGTCTTCCCCATCGGAGACGGGATTGCCGGTTGGTACACCGGCGCCGGGTTTCAGTGTCAGCGGGATAGACGGTGAAGTGGTAACACTGGATGCACTCCGAGCGGATAGGCGGCCCGTGGTCCTGATCTTCACGGACCCGAACTGTGGTTCCTGCAATGCGCTGATGCCGGATATCGGGCGGTGGCAGCGCGAGCACGCCAGGGAACTGACCGTTGCGCTCGTCAGCCGTGGTGAAGCCGAAGCAAATGCCGCCAAGAGCGCCGAGCACGGATGGAGCCGAGTCTTCCTGCAGCGAGACTGGGAAGTCTCCGAAGCTTACCAATCACTGCCGACTCCGAGTGCGGTCCTGATTCGCCCGGACGGAAGGGTTGGGACCAGGGCCGCCTTGGGATCCGACGCGATTCGCGCCCTCGTCGCGCGGGCAACTGGCACGCCAGTGCTGGAACACCATGCCATCCCAGACGGGAACGAAGACGGTTCACAGCAAGCAGAGCCACCGCCCTCGCGGATGGGGACTCCCGCACCGGCGTTGACCCTTCCGGACCTGTCAGATACGGCCGTGAGCCTCGTGAGCTTTCAGGGTCAGCGGACACTCGTTCTTTTCTGGGATCCCAGGTGCGGCTACTGCGCCCGGATGCTCGATGAGCTCAAGGCATGGGAGGCTGCCCCGCCGACCGGAGCCCCCCCAACTGCTCGTCGTCTCGACGGGCACGGCGGAAGAGAACCGGGCGATGGGCTTGCGCTCGACGGTGGTCATCGACCAGGGCTTCTCCGCTGGCCGCGCCTTCGGCGCCAGAGGCACGCCATCGGCGGTGCTCGTCGATGCTGACGGGATGATCGCCTCGGACGTCGCGGTCGGGGCACCAGCGGTGTTCGCCCTGGCGAACGGCTCGCCGGAGCAGGCGAGGATCGCGAGGCGCTGAAACGGCCCCGGCCGCGGCCGGACATGAGTGTTCCTGATCTCCCCACGCGCAATCCGAAACCCCGGCACCTGAGCCCGGCTATCGATCAATGAGGAGGGGCCACTCAGCTACCATCCATCCTCAGCCAATGTCCCGTGGCGTTAGTAGGCACAATTGCCGCGCAAGCGGACCTCATTCAGGCTGTCCCGAAGGATTCCTTGACAGATGTGCGGACTCTGGTATGCTGCACGTAACCGAAGGGACACCTAGAGAAAAAGCATGCGCGCGGGAATTCGCGCGTGGTGGAACCACGTGCCCACGTCGAGGAGGTACATCCGGTGGACGGTGACAAGTTCGACCAGCTCACGAAATCGCTGACCGGGGGCACTTCACGGCGGGGCCTCCTTAGAATCCTGGGTGGAAGTGTCCTCGGCGGAGTTCTCGGTGCCGGCGGCCTCAGCACCGCCACCGCCGCCTGTCTCGACGACTGTGCCCGGCGGCCCACCGCGCGGGCCCGGACGATCTGCCGGCGGTCGTGCGCCCAGCGTGGTCGGACCGCGCCGGCCCAAGCGCAGCGCGGCCAGAGCACCAGTCCCCAAGCTCCGAGCTGCCCGCCAGGTCGGATCAGGCTCTCCAACGGCACCTGTGCAATCTCTTGCCGAACCGAGAACGACTGCCCCGGATTCTACGATTGCGAAAGCGAGCAAGGCTGCCCCCCAGGGTACAACGATAACGGCACCTGCTTCGGTGGCTGCGCAAGCAATCGGACAGATCCGCAAGTCTGCACAACAGGGAGGGACGGATCGTTTCAGCAGTGCGTGACCAACAGTGAGTGTCCCCTGGGTGAGACCTGTGTTTCCTTAGGAGCTGATGCCGACGGCAATCCTGCTCGACATTGCTACCCGGTGTGCTAGGACGTGTTCAGTCGTTCATGAGCCGCGCCAGATTATCAGGCAGGCGATCAGCGCCATTGCGCGATTGGGGGGAGTTCCGGCTTCCCGCAACCGGTTGAGGATCTCTCGGTGCCGGATGTTGTTCTCGTGACGCTCCCAGGCACCCACGTGGAGGAGTGATGAACGGTGGATGGTGACAAGTTCGACCAGCTCACGAAATCGCTGACCGGGGGCACTTCACGGCGGGGCCTCCTTAGAATCCTGGGTGGAAGTGTCCTCGGCGGAGTTCTCGGTGCCGGCGGCCTCAGCACCGCCACCGCCGCCTGTCTCGACGACTGTGCCCGGCGGCCCACCGCGCGGGCCCGGACGATCTGCCGGCGGTCGTGCGCCCAGCGTGGTCGGACCGCGCCGGCCCAAGCGCAGCGCGGCCAGAGCACCAGTCCACAACCCCAGCCCGGCCAGGGCGTCTTCTATCCACCCCAGCCTGGCCGGAGCGTACCAGCGCAACCTCAGCCAGGACAGAGCCTCGAGGCGCAACCCCAGGACTGCCCGCCAGGACGGACCAGGCTGGCCAATGGTACGTGCGCGCTTGCCTGCTCCACTTTCCGGGATTGTCCTGGCTCAGAGCGTGGGCAAGCAGGCGGCTGTGATTGTCGAAGATTCCATGCGGGCGATTTTGCCGGTTACTGCGTTGAAGGGACGGGACCTGGACCGCAAGCATGTACTTCCACCAGTCAGTGCCCCCAAGGGTCGGCATGCTTCGGTACCGGATTTCCCTTTAGTGGATCTTGCGAGGTGGCCTGCTAAGGCATGTCTCGTCAATCATGAGCTGTGTCAGTTTATCGGCGCGCCAATAATCGCTGTCGCATGGCTGGTATGGCCACCCGCCTCTCGCGCTGGGTGGCCATACCTCGTACCTGCCTGATCGGGGTTGCGCAGCTGCCGGCAATCTCGCGGTACCTGCAGATCTTGTGTTTGCGATGCACGGTGGGTCGGGCGATCCACCGTGCATTGGTGCTGTCTCCAATCCTGCTCACCGTCCGGCTTCTCGGTGACTCCTCGATGGCAAGTCAGGGCCTCCTCATTCGTGATGCCGCTCTGTCATTCCGAGTCTCCTTGCTGTCATCCGGCGCCGGTGCAGAACATACGTCGTCCCATCCGGCCGATCGTCGCGAGGACGAGTTCCATGCTGGCTATCCGTGCCGAGATTCTTCGACGAGCTCAGAATGACGGAAGGGTAGGGCTCGAAATGACGGTGGGATAGAACTCAGTATGTCCGTGAGGTGAGGGGTGGATCGTTCGCGGTCGGGCGGACACCCCCCTACAGGACACGAGCGGGGCGATCCGTGGTTCCGGCGAACCCGGCGGAGGTCATCGTCATCACATATTCGTCGACGGTGTTCCCGGGTGCCTCGTCGACGATCGCGACCGTTTTCAGCCAGCGGAACCCCGCGCCTTCGTAGACATGGATCGCCCGCGCGTTGCCGGGCGAGGGCGCGATGACCGCCAGTGACGCCCCCATCTCCCCAAACACGATCCGCCGGTGAAACGCCCGCAGCACGGGGACACCCCACCCCTGTCCGCGAATCGCCCGCTCACCGAGGAACAGATCGGTGCCGACGGCGCCAGCCGGAAGCTCCATCTGCCGCGCATACTCGGGCTCGTCATCGATCACATACGCCTGGATATAGCCGGCATCCGTTCCGTCGATCGTGATAATGAACGGATGGGTGGGCTCGGTGCCCTCGACCGGTCCACGATACTTGGCGGTGAGGTTCCCGATCGTGAGCGCGCCTTCGCCGTACCATGGCGAGACGTCCGGATCGGAGAGCCACGCCAGCATCCGCGGCATGTCGTTCAGCGACAATGGCCGGAACCGGATGCGTGCCTCGCGCTCGATGCCCTGATTCCCCGACATTGCCATTGACACCCCTCTGCCTTTACGCGATCCGGAAAGCGAGCATGTGGCCCCTTGCCCTCCAGTGACGTCAGTTTGACATCCGTTACCAAGCGGTTCGGCGCCACGCTGGCGGTCGACGACATGACGCTGGAGATTCCGGCCGGCCAGTTCGTGACGCTGCTCGGCCCATCCGGCTGCGGCAAGAGCACGACGCTCCGCCTGATCGGCGGGTTCGAGCGCCCGGACACCGGCACGATCGCGATCCGGGGACGCCGGGTCGATGAGCTTTCGCCGCACCAGCGCGACACCGCGATGGTATTTCAGGATTACGCCCTCTTTCCCCATCTTACGGTGGGCGGAAACGTCGGGTTCGGGCTGGTCGAGCGCGTTGTCGTGAAACGGGAGATCGCCGACCGGGTCGCCGCGATCCTCGATCTCGTCGCGCTGCCCGGGGCCCAGCACGCCCGGATCGAGGAGCTCTCCGGCGGCCAGCGCCAGCGCGTCGCGCTCGCCAGGGCGCTCATCCTCAAGCCCGCCGTGCTCCTGCTGGACGAGCCGCTCGGCGCGCTCGATCTCTCGCTGCGGCGGACGATGCAAGGGGAGCTGCGCCGGATGCAGCGGGCGACGGGTACGACCTTCGTCTACGTTACGCACGACCAGCACGAGGCACTCTCGATGTCGGATCGAGTCGTGGTCATGAACGCGGGCCGGATCGAACAAGTGGGGTCTCCCGCGGAGGTCTTCGAGCGCCCTGCCAACCGCTTCGTCGCAATGTTCATGGGCGCGCGCAACGTGCTCGACGGGATCGCAAGCCCCGCGTCCGGATCGTCGACGATCGTGCGGGTGGGCGCGAACGCGATCGCGCTGGACGGTCGGGAGACGATCGCTTCGGGCCCGGTCGTCGTCGTGATCCGGCCAGAGCGAATTCGCCTCGCCCGCCGGGGCGAGGGCGGGGAGATGGCCACGCGATGGCCGGGAACGATCCGGGGTCGGACCTACGCTGGGGCCAGCATCGCCTACGACATCGTGCTCGCCGGCGGCACACCGCTCGCCGCCGAGATACCCACCGATGGCCGTTCGGCGAGGTTCGACCCCGGCGACGCGATCGACACCCTGATCGACCCCGGGGATGTCGTGGTGATCGTGGCATGACCGCCCTCGGTGTTCCCCTACCCCAATGCATCCGTGGGGGCGGTACCCCCGGGGAAACATGCCCGGTGGCGAGAGACGCGCAAGGGGTCCGCCCCTGCCGTCGCCGCCAACCTGTCTCGTAGGGGCGGTACCCCCGGACGAGAATGCCGGTTGGCAAGATGCGGGCAAGGGGTGTCCGCCCGGCGCCGAGCGACCAGCGCTCCCGCCGAGGGCTCGATCGAGGATCGGACATCCCAGCAAATCGAGCGACAGGGGCGAGGGTCGCGTATCCTTAGCGGCACCGGACGCCGGTTCGATGATCCGCACGAAGCAGGCAACGCGCACCATGTCGGCATCCGCACCTGATTCGGATCAGTCACTCGCGGCGCGGCTGCATGATCTGCTGACCGATGGCCGCCAGGTCACGCTCGCGGCCGCGGAGTCGTGCACCGGTGGCACCATCGCCCACCGGATCACCCGCAACGCCGGCTCTTCCGCGTACTTCCTGGGCTCTGTCGTCGCCTACGCCAACCTGGTGAAGCGCGATGTGCTCGGGGTTCCGGAGGCGATCCTGGACAGCCCCGGCGCCGTCAGCGAGCCGTGCGCGCGGGCGATGGCCGAAGGTGTGCGTCAACTTGTCGGAGCCGATCTCGCCGTGTCCACCACCGGGATCGCCGGTCCGGCGGGCGGGACCGGCCGCAAGCCGGTCGGGCTCGTCTACATCGCGCTGGCCACGCGGGAGCGAACGGTGGTCGAGGAGCATCGCTTCGCGGGCGATCGCCAGGCCGTGATCGAAGCGGCCACGGATCAGGCCCTGGCGCTGCTCGTGGCAACGCTCGTGTCTCCCGGCTCTCCCTGAACAGGTCGGTCCCGCCCGATCGTGGAGGGCGGATCGCTAGCGCGATGGGCCAAACGTCTGTATCGTTTCGTTAATTTGACTCTCGGCTCCCAAGAAGAGGTGACCATTGCCACGTCGATCTTGTCAGTTCGGATTGCGCGCGGGCGGCCCAATCGATCCCCGTTCATTCCCGGACGCCGCGCTCGTCGGTCCATTCCCCGCGCACTTTGCCCGTCGGGCAGTGTCTGTCGCGTCATCCGCGCATGGCGCCATGACCACCCCGCTCTACGAAAAGACGACGCTCCCGAACGGGGTTCGCGTGGTGACCGGTCCGATGTCCGGCGTTCGTTCGGCGAGCCTGATCTTCTATTACAACGTGGGCTCCCGCTACGAGCCGGCCCCGATCGCCGGGGTCTCCCACTTTCTGGAGCACATGCTGTTCAAGGGCACCGAGCGCCGCCCGGACCCGATGACGATTTCCGAGGAGATCGAGAGCGTCGGCGGCATGCTCAACGCCGCCACCGGCCGCGAATCAACCTCCTACTGGTGCAAGGTGCCGAGCACCCACTTCGGCCTGGCATTCGATGTGCTGGCCGACATGCTGCGCAACTCCACCTTCGACACAACCGAGCTCGACAAGGAGCGCAAGGTGATCTTCGAGGAGATCCGCTCGGTCCAGGATGTGCCGGAAGAACTCGTCCACGACATCACCGATCAGCTCGTCTGGGGCGATGACCCGGTCGGGCGCGAGATCGCCGGCTCCGAAGAGACTGTCGCCAACACGACGCGGGACGCGATGATCGACTTCTGGCGGCGCAACTACACGCCGGACCGGCTGGTCGTCGCGGCCGGCGGCGATGTCCGCCACGAGGAGGTCGTCGAGCTGACCGAGCGCTTCTTCGGCGACCTCAAGCCGAGCGGCGCGCCGGACCGGTATCCAGCGGTGGCGGAAATTCAGTCGGCCAGGCGGGTCAAGGTGCTGAACCGGGAGACCGAGCAGGCGCATCTCTGCGTCGCGTTCCCGGCGGTGTCGTATCACGACGACCGCCGTTACGCGCAATCGACGATCGAGTCAATCCTATCGTCCGGGATGAGCTCCCGCCTGTTCCAGGAGATTCGCGAGAAGCGCGGACTCGTCTATTCCGTGTATGGCTACTTCCGGGGCTATGAAGATGTCGGGCAGGGCGTGGTCTACGCCGGAACCGATGTGGCGCGGGTCGAGGAGACGGTCGAGGCGATCGTCGGCGAGCTGCGCAAGATCCGGGATGTCACAGTCCCGGCGGTGGAGCTGGAGCACAGCAAGACGCTCCGCAAGGGCCGCCTCCTGATGGGCCTCGAGGACAGCCGCTCGGTTGCCTCATGGGTGGGAGGTCAGGAAGCGACCTACGGCGAGATCAAGACGCCCGAAGAAGTGATGGAGAAGATCGAGGCGGTGACGGTCGAGGATGTCCAGGCGCTGGCGAACGAGATCCTGCGCGAGGACAAGCTCAACCTGGCGCTGATTGGCCCGTATGAGGATGACACGCCGTTCGCCAACCTGCTGGCGTTGGGCTAGGGACGCGATGTGACCGAGCCGCGCGAGCCGGAATCCATGACCAACGCAATCGTCTTCGTTGACCCGAGTGCCCGGCTCGAGATCCGCGCGCTCGCGACGAACGCCGACGACGACGTGGCGCGCCTCCTGTCCATGCATCCGGGAATCGCCGGCCCCGACGCGGCGCGGGCATTGCGGGAAAGGATCGCCGCCAGGCCCAGGGCTGCCTTCTTCGGCGCCTACCGGGCCGGGACCCTGATCGCGATGTACGCGCTGACGAAGGATGGCCTGGCGAACGACCTGGCGACGATCGTCGTCGAGCCCGCCCAGCGTCGCCAAGGGCTCGGCCGGATGCTGCTTCAGGATGCGCTGCGGCGCTCCGGCAAGCGGCCACTCGTGGCGCAGACGCCCGAAACGATCCTCCCGTTCTTCAAGGCGTGCGGATTCAAGATGGTTGGGCGCCGTGTGCAGCCGTCCGGCGAGGTCCAGTTCCGGGTCGGCTGGCACGCGCCAGGGGCCCGATTCAAGGGCGGCACGAGCTCGGCGCTCGATCACCTGCCGCTCAAGCGCGACGGGGTACCGGAGCGGTGAGCGTCGCCGAAGCGCATCACGGGTGGGAGGCGATCGTCGATCTCGCGCTCGCCGAGGACATCGGCACGGGCGATGTCACGACGCTCGCGACTGTGCCCGCCGCAATCAGGGCATCCGGGGTGATGCTGGCGAAGGATGCCGGGGTGATCTCCGGGATCGAGGTCGCCTGGTTCGTGTTCGAGCGCGTCGACGCGTCGATCGGGTTCGAGGCCCTGATGCGGGATGGCGACCCGGTGGAACCGGGAACGGCGCTAGCCCGCGTCCGCGGCCCGGCCCGCTCAGTGCTGACGGCGGAGCGGACCGCGCTCAACCTGATCCAGCGGCTCTCCGGCGTGGCGACGACGACCGCGCGGTACGTCGCGGAGACAGCGGGATTCGCGGCGCGGATCGTCGATACGCGAAAGACGACCCCCGGTCTCCGATTGCTCGAGAAACAGGCGGTCGCGCACGGAGGGGGCCGTAACCATCGCTTCGGCCTGGCTGATGGGGTGCTGATCAAGGACAACCACCTGGCGGCGATCGGCGGCGCGGACCGGGTCTCGAAAGCGATCGCAAGCGCCCGTGAGCGGGCGCCGCACACGCTGCGAATCGAGATCGAAGTCGCGACGCTCGACGAGCTCTCCGAGGCGCTGGCGGCGGGGGCCGATATCATCCTGCTCGACAACATGGACACGCCGACGATGGCCGCCGCCGTCGAGACGCGGAATGCCGGCGGCCACCGCGTCGTGCTGGAGGCCTCGGGGGGGATCACCCTCGACCGGATCCGCGAGATCGCGGCGACCGGTGTCGATCTGATCTCGGTCGGGGCCCTGACCCACTCCGCCCCGGCGCTGGACATCAGCCTCGACCTTGACCTCGACGGCACGGCACCCTGAGCGAACGTTCCCACCAGTCACGGCGGGAAACATCTGGGCAGGGCTGTGCGTTTACACTGATAACGGATCAACGACGCGACGCTCGATGCGGCCCATCTCCATCAATCGACGTGCGGTCGCTCCTCCCTTTTGTCTTCCGGGGGACGCTGGCGTTCGTTGGGATCGGGACGGCCCCGAAAGGCCGCACACTCATCATCACCATCAAGGAAAGGACCGCCGGTGAGACCCCCCGCTGACACGGCATGGACAACGCACACGGATACTCGGCATCGATCGCGCGCGACGAGACAATCGCACGTGGCGCCGCTTCTGCTCAGTGTGGCGATGCTGCTGCTGACGCTGGTCGCGCCGTTGACGGCGACGACCAGCGCCCAGGAGATCGAGCCGCGCGGAGAGCAGGCGGAGGACACTCCCGTTCAGGAAAACGGGCTCGAGGAAGGGCTTCAGGACGCCCCGGTCCAGGAATTCGAGACGCCCGGCAGCGACTGGTCGCCACCCTCCCGGGTCTTCCTTCCCGAGACCGGGCACACCCTCGATCAGCTCTTCCTCGACCTCTGGCGTAACGCCGGCGGCGCAAGCGCGTTTGGCTATCCGATCACGACCGAGATCGAGCAGCCCAACGGGCATATCGTGCAATACCTGCAATACGCGCGGTTCGAGTACTGGCCGGAGGGTGACGCGAGCGGCAATCAGGTGATCCTCGGCAAACTCGGCGAAGAGCTGCGGCCAGTCACGCTGCAACGCCCGATGGCGTCGCTCGGCTCGAATCAGGGCGACACGTCCACATCGTCGGCGGTGGAAGCGGCGCGCTTCGCCCAGGCCTGGCTCCCGATCTCCGAGGACGCCACCCGCGCGAGTGCGACGTACATTCCGGAGACACGGCATTCCTTGCGGCTTGGCTTCCTCGACTTCTGGGAGCGGACCGGGGGGGCCGATTTCCTCGGCAATCCCATGACGGAGGAGTACGACCTCGCGGGCATCACCTATCAGATCTTCGAGCGCGGCCAGCTCGCCCAGGAAAATGAGGGCGATCCGTACATGGTCCCGATCGGGCGGCGCCTGGCCGAGAAGTATGGACTGGACCAGGCGCCGATCGCGCAGGCCGACGTTCCTACCTACAGTGAAGAGCTGTGGGTTCCGCCGGTCACCCCGACCCCCGAGTCCACCCCCACGATTGCGACCGGGTACGTTCCGGGAGGTGGGGAGCTTTGGCTGGACGTCAATTTGACGACGCAGTACATGATCGTCTATCAGGGCGATCGGCCCATTCTGGAGACGCTGGTCAGCACCGGCCGCGAGAAGTTCGCGACGCCTCCTGGCACATTCTTCATCAACACCAAGGTCGATGTTCAGGACATGGAAGGTGTCCTCGGCGGCGAGTCGTACAACGTGCCCTCTGTCCCGTGGGTGATGTACTTCACCGACGTTGGGCACGCCATCCACGGAGCATACTGGCACAACAACTTCGGCGCGGTCATGAGCCACGGCTGCATTAACCTGCCGGTCGATGTCGCTGAGTACCTCTATGGCATCGTGACGGTCGGGGTGCGGGTGGAGATTCATTACTAGGGTCTGTCAGCCTTCATTTGTCATTCCGATAGCTGTGTCGAGCCGCTGCATCGGTCGGGACGGTCCCTCACTGCGCTTCGGGATACACTCCGCGACCAGAGGAATCCCGGCAGCGCATCGGAGCGACGCGTGGGAAAGCTTCTGGTCCCGCGGGACCAGAACGCCTGTTGTTGCGGGCGTCTTGCCGATCCATTCGACGTCGCTCCGATGCCGCTTACAGGACATGCCCGCGGATCGGCTACGAGAGATCCCAGACAGGCAATCCCGCAGGGCTTGATGGACCGCATCCGGTGCGCTGCCGATGCGGCTGCTCGACACCGCTGTCGGGATGACAATTCAGCCTTGACGCTCCACTAGTGGTCTGTCAGGGCTGATCTGCCATGAACTGTCGAGCGGGCCGCACCTCCCGTCGTCCGGGCGGACTCCATGTCCGCCCCAAACGGTGCCGCCAAGGCCGGCAGTTGACGCGTGACAGACCACTAGGGTCTGTCTGCACACGCCTCGGATCGCCGGTCGTCCGGGCCGCCCTCGCAAGCGGCATCGGTGGCGACTCGCGGAGTTCTCCCGAGCGGCACCGGCGATCCGAGGCGTGTGCTGGCAACGGGGAGCCAACGTGAAGCTTCACTTCAACGGACCGACACAAGGTCGGCCCTTACAACCACAACGCTTGCCGCCGGATGAGGTCCAGTTCGCGAACGGCGGGGGCAAGTGAGCGTGCTCACATGCCCCTGCCTCGTTCCCAGATGCGCGCAAATCGCTGTGCTACGCTTTCTTCGAGTGAAGACGGCGTGCACCCGGACGCCGAGGCCCCCCTATCCCTTCCGACGAACGAGCGCATGGATTCCGCGTTGCGCCAGCGAACCGCTCCCCCAACCCAGGCGATGATCCAGCTCCTCGGCCGCTCCAGAGTCCGGTCGATCGGACTCGGGTTGCTCATTCTGTTGATGCTCATGATGCCGATCAGCTATCGCGCCGGCACCGAGACCTCTCACACGCACAGCATCCTCCAAGGCGTCGTCGACACGGTCACCGGCCACACCCACCATCACGGTGAGCAGCCTGACGCCGGAACCGCCTCGTCACCCGTCCTTTCGCCTTTCGCGCCGGCAACGGTGCCCCTCGGTTCGCGGACGACTGCTCCGGTTCCATCCACCGGCACCCAGTCAACGGCGCCCGACATCCCGGAACACATAGGCCTCTACAGCCCGATCGAGACATCGTCCCCGATTCACGAGTTGGGTTCGCTGATCGCTCTCTTGCTGTCAGGCACCGCCTGTGCGGCGCTCTGGGGCAGTGTGAACCGACTGCTCCAGGTCTGCATCACGCAGGATCCCCCTCCCCCGCGCCTGGCCTCCTGACGAGCCCTCCATATCGTTGCCCGTGCATCACGGGCGCATCATGCTGTCAAGCAAAAGGAGCCAGGAAATGTCTCATGTATCATTCGGGTCACTTCGTGCACGGCTGCTCACGTCCGCCATCGCGCTCATGATCGCCATGCTTCTCTTGCCGGTGGTCAGCGTCTCCGCTCATGAAGAGCGGGTCGTCGCCACCAACTACTCGTTCGTGGTCGGGTTCATCAACGAACCGGCCATTCAGAACGACACCAACGGCCTCTCCCTGGCGATCACCAGGGGTGGCGCACCGATTCTCGCCGCGTCGGACACGCTCAAGGCGCAAGTCATCTTCGCCGACCAGACGCGAGATATCACCTTGACGCCGGCGTATGAGAAACCAGGTGTCTACGAGTCGGTGTTCATCCCGACGCAGCCGGGCGACTACACCTTCCGCATCTACGGCCAACTCGAAGGCGTCGCAATCGACGAAAGCTTTACCTCTTCGCCGGAAGGGTTCGATTCGGTGAGGGTGCGAAGCGACCTCGAGTTCCCGGTCGTCGCCAACGGCAACAAGCAGGAGAGCGATCCGGTGACGCTGGCGTTCCCGGTAATCGCCGGCGGAGCGCTGCTGGCGCTGGCGGGCGGGGCGATCGCACTGCGCCGCCGTTCCGGCCAGGTCTAGCGAGGCAGGGTGGTCCCGGCGGCGGATGCGTCTGTCGCCGGGGCGCACCGTGCCACACCGCGGCCAGGAAAGGCCCTCCATGCTCACCATTCTCGCGCTCCGCCCGGCGGATCGCCGGGCCGTTTCTTCCTCTGCCGGTGTCCCTGGCATCATTGTTCTCATCACCTTCGCCATCATTGCCGGGCTGTTGAATCCAGCGGGAGCGTCGGCGCACGCGGCGCTGAAAACCAGTGAACCGGCGAACGGCGATGTCCTTACGTCGCCGCCGCCAGCCGTCACGGTGCGCTTCACCGAGCCGCTCGAACGCTCGTACTCCCGGATGGAGCTCCACGACAGCGCGGGCGATCCGGTTCCTGGCACGACGCTCTCGGAGGGTGACGATGTGTACACGATGCGGCTGGCGCTGCCGGCCGATTTGGCGAATGGCACTTACTCGATCCTGTGGCGCACCCTCTCGACCGCCGATGGGCACAGTGCCCAGAACTATTTCGCGTTCACGATCGGCTCTGACGCGGACATCGCGATCGTCGTGATTCCGGGAGCGGCAAGCGCGGAGTCAGCGGCGCCGCAGTGGGCGAAGACGCTCTCGCGATGGGCGGCGCTGGTTGGGCTGGCGCTCCTGCTCGCGGCCTGGCCGGTCTGGTCGGTGGTCGTCCGCCCCTCGCTGGGCGGGGTCTGGCGATCGGGGCCGGGATTCGTGCGCCGGATGAAGCGATATGTGCTGGTGGCGACGATCCTCGCGATCGGGGGCTCGCTCGCGGCGCTGGTCGTCCAGTCGCTGGCGATCGCCGACGGCTCGTTTCTCGACAAGGTACTCAACACGCTTGGGCAAACGCGGTATGGGCGGCTCTGGCTGGTCAGGATCGCGTTGATCACGCTCTCGGCGCTGGTGCTGGCGGCATGCGGGTGGTGGTTCGTGCGACGGTGTCAGGGCGAGGGGGTGGCGGCCTGGACGATAGCCGCCGCGCTGCCGATTCCGTTCAGCCTGATCGCCCATGCTGCCGCCCAGCGCGGCGGGCGCTGGTTCGCGATCGTCGCCGACAGCGTGCATCTCTTCGCCGCTTCGCTTTGGATCGGCGGGCTCGCGATCCTCGCCTTCGTGCTGCTGCCAGGGCTGCGCGCGCTCGATCCCTCGCGGCGGCGGCAAGTGCTGGCGATCGCGATTCCCCGATTCTCGGTGCTCGCGTTGATCAGCATGGCGGCGATCGGGGTCACCGGGTTCTACGCGGGCTGGCTGCATGTTGGCAACCTGACCGCCCTGCGCACGACCGACTACGGGCAGGCTCTGATCGCCAAGCTCGCGGTGCTGGCGGTGATCCTGGGGATCGCCGCGGTCAACCTGTTCGTGATCGAGCGGAGGCTGACGCGGTCCGCCGCGAACGACTCGAAGGGAGTCTGGAGCGCGCGCCTGCGGTGGACGATCGGGGGCGAGCTGGCGCTGGTCGCGGTGCTGCTGCTGGCGGTCGGACAGATGACCAGCATGCAGCCCGCGCGCGATGTCGTCACCGAGCGAGCGAGGCAGGTGACGGTACCCCTCGCGAGCGAATCCGCCTCGTCCTCGTCGACGCTCCTTCTGGCACCCGGCGTGGCCGGGCTCAATCACTTCCGGCTTCAGGTGCCGGAAGCCGCCATCGGCCCCGATACCGAGGCCCTGCTGCGGCTTACGATCCCGGAACGCCCGGATCTGGGGACGAAGGAGATCCCGCTGGCGCGGGTCTCCGGCAACGCCTTCGAGCACCACGGCAGCGAGCTGAGTATCGCCGGAGCCTGGCGGGTTGCGGCGATCATCCGGCGGCCAGGGCAGGCTCAGCTTCAGGCCGGTAGCATCGTCGCGATCGGGAGCACGCCGCGCAATCTCAATGTTCCGGGCGATCCCTGGCGCTTCCGGATGACCGGTGGCGTGACCGGGCTCGTCCTGATCCTGCTCGGCATCGCCGGTGGCGTGCTGGCGGTGTTCGCGCAATCGAGGCGATCGCGGAAGGAGAGCGGCGGATTGGGATTCGCGGCCCTCCTGCTGGGAATGCTCCTGCTGGTTCAGTCCCGGATCGATCCCGCCTTGGCGAACACGACCGGCGAGAGCGCGATCGACCCCGCCGATGTCGCGATGGTAACGCGGGGTGAACAGGTCTACACGACGATGTGCCTCTCCTGCCACGGCGCCGAGCTGCGCGGCGACGGACCGGCGAGCGTGGGGATGGAACCACCGCCAGCCGATTTCTCGCAACAGCACACGATGGTTCACGCCGAGGAGGACCTGCTCTACTGGCTGCGCAATGGCATCCAGGGCAGCGCGATGCCGGCTTTTGGGGATACGCTGAGCGATCAGGAGATGCTCGAGGTCCTGAGCTACATTCAGAATCGGCAACAGGATTTCGGGCAGGCGACTCCGCTACCGTCCGCACCCGCCGCCCCAGTGGCGTCCGGGGCGTCCGGGTCCGCCGACTGCGCCATCCCCCCACGGAAGATGAACGAGATCGCCGCGCTGGCGGGGACCGGCGCGCCCGCTCCGAGCGCCGCGCCACTCGTGTACGCGGAGGCGGCGATCGACGACACGACGAGCGCGCGGGTCCGGGAGACGAGCGAGCTGCTCGTCTCCTGCACGAACGAGCTCAACACGATGGGAAGGCTCGCGTTGTTCAGCGACGCATACTTGGCGGCCTCGTTTGCGGCGGGGATTCCGGAGGGCTTCGCCGAGACCGCCACCGCCGGCTCCGAGCCGCTGCCGATGGAGCAGCGATTAGCGCTGGCCGGTGTCGAGGATGTCACGCCGCTGGCGGACGGGCGCGTCGCCGCGACCGTCGTCATCGACGACCCCGCCAGTCACTTCGCGCCAGGGGTTGGATCACCGCCGGGGGCGACCACGGAGCGCGGGGAACCCGTGCGGGCCCAACTGATCATGATTCGCTCCGGAGATCGCTGGCTGATCGACGAGATCCGCCCGCAATGACTGTGCGCCGGGGATGGATGCAAGGGCAACCACCCCCTTTTTTGCGGGCAACCACACAGGGTTGACCCTGCCCCAACAGCGGTTTGCGAAAGAAGTGCCCGTGCCTTGGCTGCGTCGAGCAGCTGGGGCGCCGGTGAAAGCGCCACGCGCTGCAGCCGGTCGTTGAATCGGCAAGAATGCCTGCCTCATGCTTCACCAACTGCTACCCCCAGCGTCCGCAAGTCCATGACACGCTCTAAGTACAAGCAAATAAATTCCGAGGAGTGTACGCTTGGGGCAAAGGAGGCGGCCATGCAACCCGTACGCATCTCCGATCTCACGCCCGGCCAACTTCGCGAATTGGATGCATTGTACCGGACCACCCGCAATGTGCGGCTCCGGGCGCGCGCCCAGATGGTCTTGCTGGCCGCCGAGCAGCGCCTGACCGCCGCCGAGATTGCGCCGATTGTCCGTGTTGATCAGGAACCCGTGCGCCGCTGGCTCAAACGCTACCTCAGTGAGGGAACCGAGGGGCTCCGCGACGTGCCACGTCCGGGCGCACCGAGCAAGGTGACCACCGCCTACATTGAGCAGTTGCTGGCGGTCGTTCGCCGGCGGCCGCGCAGTCTGGAGTTGCCGTTCTCATTGTGGACATTGCGGCGATTGGCCGACTACCTGGCGGAGCAGACCGGGATCCGGGTGGCACACGAGACGATCCGGCTCCACCTGAAAGCGGCGGGGATCGTGTTGAGCCGACCGCAGCACACGATTACCAGCCCGGACCCGGAGTATGCGCTCAAAAAAAGGCGATCGAAGACACCCGTGGCCACCTCGGACCAGGCGATCATTTCTACTACGCTGACGAGTTCAACCTGAGTTGGCTCCCAACCCTCAAGGCCATGTGGTGTCCAAAGGGGCAGCAGGTGATGATCCCGACGCCCGCCCAGCCCACAAAACACTATGGCCTCGGCGCGGTGGACTATCACACCGGCCAGACCGTGGTGTTGATCCGGCGGCGCAAGCGGCGGCAGGAAACCGCCGAACTCCTCGACGCCCTCTTGGCGACGCATCCGGCTGGGCGCATCTCTGTGGCGTGGGACAATGCCAACACGCACGAAGACGATGAGGTCGAGGCGGTGGTGCGCGGCGCGGCGGGACGCTTGGTGCTGCTGTACTTACCGACTTACCGCCCATGGCTCAATCCGATCGAGATGCTCTGGCGGCACTTCCGGCGTGAAGTCACGCACTGCGAACTGTTCCCGACCATCACCGCGCTGATCGCCGCCTCCCACGCGTTCTTCGCCCGGTACAACCGGTGTCCGTGGCGAATGCTCTCCATCATCGGCGCGCATCCCACAGAACTTGCGTGACTGTACTTAGTGGTCTGTCACGCGTCAACCGCCGGCCTTGGCGGCACCGTTTGGGGCGGACATCGAGTCCGCCCGTACGACGGGAGGTGCGGCCCGCTCGACCGTTCATGGCAGATCAGCCCTGACAGACCAATAGAGCGGGTTGCAGCGATATTAGCCAAGCGATTTGGAAGGCGCTGCGCGCCGATTCAGCGACCAGCTGCAGCGCGGAGCGCTTCCGCCAGGGGGTTCCTCGTCGCGTCGCTCCCTCCGATACAGCTGTTGGGATGACAACTTCCCCGCAAAGCGCTCTAATCAACGAGCACAACTTCTGGAAACCGCTGTACCGGGAAGGTTCCGGGTTGCTCTGGCCGGCCAACCAGACCCTTGCGGGGAAGTTCCAGGTTGCCCCTACCGATGCCGCCTACCGGTTCGCGGATGCGCGGCGGCCCATCCCCCCGCCGCGCGACGTGGCAGGGCCGCCAAGCTGAAACGCCAGTGCTTCGGCTTCCCTGGCGTCGAGATGCGGCAACGCCACGCCGCCGCCGAGTGAGCCGGAGGCGACGGCCGCGTGGAACGTCGCCAGCGAGGCCCGCCGCTGGAATGGGTCCGCCGTCACCTTCCGGAACTGGATCCGGCGGATCCGGGTCAGGATCGTGACCCGGCCGATCGCTCTCCACCGCAGCAAAACCTGTTCGCCGTCCAGAAGCCATCCGGCGTCCCGGTAGCGCAGGGCCCCAAACCAGACGAACCATGGGGTCACCAGCGCCAGGGAAGAGACCCACCACCAGGGGATGTCCGCAAACCGCCCGACAATGAGACTCGCAAGCGCCACGGTGATCACCCAGCCGATCGATGCCGAGACGATGTAGCGGGATCGCGCCCGGTTTGGAAGCCGGTTGAGGCCGCGCGGATCGATCTCCATCGCGAATTCCGGGCATGCGTTCCGGAGCAGGGCGGCGACCTCGGAGCGGGGAACCATCGGAAAGAGCACGCCGTTTGAGGCGGTGTCCTTGCCGAACCCGGCCGTTTCAAACTTGATTTCGGCGAGTCCGAATGGCTGCCGGAGAATGGATTCGTGGATACTGACCGCCTGGATCCGCCGCATCGGAATCGTGACCCGGCGGCGGTCCAGCAAACCGTATTGCAGGTAGAGCTGGTCCTCCTCACGGCGAAGCTCGAACCCGCCAAAGGTCAGGGCGGTTGTCGTGATCGCCAGCAGCCAGGCGATCACGCCGAAGACCAGCACGGCCCCGGTGATGATCCGGAAGTCGCTCGCGGCGGCGACGAACCCATCCCATGGGACGCGGTTCCAGAGGCTTTCCGGAACGAGATCGTCGGCGAACTGCGAGCTGGCGCCGACCAACGCGGCGGCGGGGCCGATCCGGCCCGAGGTCGCGCCGGTCAGCAGCAGATCGCGCGTGGACATCCGCCGGATCAGCTCGCCCCCCATCGCTCCCTTCTGGGCCGCCCGTGCGGCTGCCGGTGGGGCCGCTGTCGCGGTTGCCGGCGCCACGGAGGCCGGGGACGGTTCGGCGCCAGCGACCGACGGCGCGACCGCGATATCGACCTGATCTGTCTGCCGGGCGGCGCGGAGTGCCTGGCGCGCCGTCAGGAGCTGGGTGCGCAGGGCGGCGGCATCATCCCGGCGGAGCGCCTGGATCTGGATATCGGACCCCGCCTGCCCCCCGGCCGCCGTCTCGATCCGAACCTGGACCACCCGCAAGAGCCGTTCGAGGGGAGCCTCGTCGAGATCGACCGACTGGATCCGCTCGTTGGGGACGATTCGCTCCTGCTTGGAGATGACGCCGGAGCGCAACGTGATGTCGCGCTCGGTCAGGCGATAGCGGTAGAACCACCACTGCACGGTGCTGGCGATGAACGCGGCCACGGCCACGAACCCGGCGATTCCAAAGAAGAAGAGATCGGCGAGCTGGTCACCACCGCCGCGCGAAAACAGGAACACCGCCAGGGGAATCACGAACCCGCGCAGGTTCCGCAGCAGGCGGGTAAGGATGAAGGCCCAATGGGCCTGCTTCCACTCCGCATCCGGTTCCGGCAGGGGATCGGGAGGTCCGGCTGACCGAGTCTGGATTTCTGGATTCGGATTCAGGTTTACACTCGCGCGGTCGTCAACGGGTCGGGAGTTCCGATCCGCGCCGTGGCCACCGGTCATCGCCGCCACCTCGCGGAGGTGACGCGAGGGCGTGTTCGCGAACCAGCGATCATCCGGGGACAACCGTTGTAGGGGCCGATCTCGTAAGCGGCATCGGTAAGCGGCATCGGTAAGCGGCATCGGTGTCGGCCCGGTTCATCGCAGATGCGCCTTGGTTCCCTCATGGCCCACAGACGCCCCCGGTCGACGGTGCCCCGGGTGACAACACCGCTCATGAGCAACCAAGGCCTACAGCGGATTGGACCAAGATTGGCCAACCATGTGGCGGGCGCTTCGCGACGATTCAACGACCGGCTACAGCGCCGCGCGCTTCCGCCGGGGGGTCCCTCGTCGCTTCGCTCCCTCGGGATGACAACCTCCCCGCGAAGCCCTCTACAGATCATCGTGCACCTTGGCCAGGTCGGCGATCCGGTTCCGGACCGCGTGCGCGTCTTCGAGCGAGAGCGCCGGGATCTCCATCGAGCCGGCCGCCGTGAAGAAGACCACGCTGGCGAGGCCGAACCGCTGCTGAAGCGGGCCTCGCCGCGTATCCACATGCTGGATCCGCGACATCGGGACGAGCTGGCGCGTCTTGACGAGGACGCCATGCTGCAGATCGACCTCCTCCTCGCGGATCTCGTAACGCCATTGGCGGTAGCGGATGGCCGGGCCGACGACCGCCGAGATCAGCGACGGCGCGACGATCCCGAGTGCGATCGCGGTCGGCCACATCCACTCCCGCTCGAGGAACCGGACTGCGGCGTAGGCGGCGGCGGCGAGGATCGCGGCCCAGATCGCCGTCTGGATAAGCTCCGAGATCAGCCACATGCGCCGCGCTCGCGGATCGAGCTTGTAGCGGGGTTCGGCAAGACGGTCGCCCAGGTTGGCTCCCGCCTCCGTACCCGGCGCCGGCCACCCGGCGACCAGCGCCGGCTGGCTCATCGCCTGGTGGGGCCAGGTCTCTTCTCCCCGCCGACCGGGGGCGGGAGTGGGTTGGGGCATGTTTCTCCTTGGGGGAGCGATCCAGCGGGAGCGGGTCGGTAACGAGGCTGGACGTGAGCGAGAAAAGGTTTCGGGACGACGTGCCGAGCGGATCGTATCCCCGGTACCGGAGCGGGAACCGCGAGGGCATATCTGACGCGACGGCACCAACGCGATCCTTGGCAACGCGCACTTTCCGGCGAAATGCCGGCGCCAGAGGACAGGCAGCCCTGACGTGCTCATTTATCATAGGGGCTGAGGAACGACCGCGCCGGATCACCGGCCGCAAACGACGAGGAACACAAGCATGAGCGAACGACCGGGATCCGGTTCCGATGGGCACGCGGACACGGAGATTCCGACGGATCAGCCGATCGGCGACGATGTTCTCCCCAGCGAGGAGCGGACCGAAACGGCGCCGACACCGAAACGGGTGCTGGTAATCCAGGCGCATCCCGACGATGTCGAGTTCGGCAGCTCGGGCACGATCGCTCGATGGGCAAGCGAAGGGGCCGAGATCCACTACTGCTCGATCACCAGCGGGGACAAGGGGAGCGCCGATCCGGAAATGACAGGCGTCGCCCTGGCCACTACCCGCGAGCGGGAGCAACGCGCCGCCTGCGACATCCTGGGAGTGACATCGGTGATCTTTCTCGGCTACCTCGACGCCACCTTGGTGCCCGATCTCAATCTGCGGCGGGAGCTGACACGGGTGATCCGCCGGGTCAAGCCCGATGTCCTGATGTGCATGGACCCGACGATGCGGTATACCGGGAAGGGATACATCAACCACCCGGATCATGTGGCCGCCGGGGAGGCATCGCTGGCGGCGGTCTTCCCCTCGGCCCGCGACCGGATGACCTTTCCGGAACTGCTCGACGAGGGGTTGGAACCGCACAAGGTGGCCGAGGTCTACCTGTTCGCCGGGGAGCATGGAGACATCTGGGTCGACATTTCCGGCCACATGGAAACCAAGCTCGCCGCCCTCAAGGCCCATGCCAGCCAGGTCGCCCACTGGGATCCGACCGAAATGATCCAGACCTGGGCCCGTGAGACGACGGAGCGGCACCCGGACAAGCCGGCCGATTTCGGCGAGTTTTCCGAGAGTTTCAAGCACATCAAGCTCGACTGACGAGCCCGACTGGACGGAGGAGCGCTCCATGATGCAACGATCGATCGGCGTCTTCATTGCCAACAAGATCAAGGACGAGATCTTCGCCAAGCCGGCGCCGGTGGAGGAGGATGATGACGGACCCGCCGCCGCGCCGGTCCGCTACGAGGATCCGCTCGATGGCGAGGTGATCCATGACGACAACGGGAAGCCGCTCGGGCAGGCGTACCGGCTACCGGATGTCGCCGTCTACGTCGTCGCCGGCCACAACGCCCGGCCCGATATCGAGCTCGAGCGGGCGATCAACGACCCGGCCAGCGAACTGATCATCCACCGCGAGGGCCGCGCGATCACGGCGCTGGTCTACATCCCCGAGCAGGTCGAGTACCAGGCTACCCAGCGCACGCGCGGCTTCCGTCCCGACGACGTGTAGCTGGCGTGCCGGGCGGGCGGCGGCCGCGTGATGCCGTCCCGCGTGCGGCGCGCCCAGACGGGATTCAACGAAGACGACCGGCGGACATGGCACCTGTTGTCCCGCTTGGTACACTAAAGACGTGGCCGTCGAAAGAGCTACTGACCACGATACGAGAGAATGCTTATGGCAACGAAACGCGGTGTAATCATCTCCCATCCGAAATCAAAGCACCAGACGCCTTCTCCAGGCACGGACCGGTTGCGTCGCCAAGGGAAGTCAGGTTCGGATCAATATGTGAGGCGGGAAAGGGATAGTACCCACCTTCCACCCGGCCCCCCCAACTTCATCGTGCGCACCCCCTATCCCTTCCCCCTCTCCGAAGAGGACAAGAAGTCAACGTAGCGTGAGCACCGCCGCAATCGAAAGCAGGAACCCCTCGACGTAGAGGAATGTAATGGCTCGGCCCACCCAGATACCCTTGCGCTCGAGTCTCCCGTCGTTGAATTCAGTCGAGATTACATACTCTTCCGCGACCCATCGTCGAAGTGTGTTCCCACGAGTCACCGCGCTGTTCTTTTGCAGGGCCCGCATATTGGGCCGATACGAGAGGGCTCGGATTCGGCTTGCCCGCCAGACGCAAAATACGAGCATCAGGAAACTCGCGAGGGCCCCGGCCAGAATGACGATGGTTTCGCTCGGAACCCTTCTGCCGCTCAGGCCAAGAAGACCGAATGTGACCGGGAGCACCGCGCTACCGACCGAGAACGCGTTCGAAGTCTTGCTGTCGAAGACATCGTTGGTACTTACCTGCACATCGAGAAAGCGCGCCGCCGCCAGATAGAACACTTCTTCCGATGTTACTTCATCACGACGAGCAGAGGATGGCGTCCGTTCCGGAACGGTTTGCCGAGGTGACTGTGCATCCACACGCAGGAATCGCCAAAGCCGTCCGATCACGTTCCCTCCTCTCAACAGTCTCTTGTGCGTGCTCGGCTTCAGGTTCAGGACCACTTGGAGCGTTTGGCCCTGATCGGAGCCTCCACCACCACTCTACTGCGGTCCCGGCCAATCCGATTATTCGCAAGTGGGCAATCGACGGTCACCCCACCCACCTGCTGCGTGTTCAACCCGGGACGGGCCCATGCTATGCTGGCACGGCAAGGGAACAGCAATCGCTCTTCCACACACCGACGAGGTGCACGCACATGGGGAACACGGACACGACGAGCACCATACAGGTTCTCCCACCCTGACCAGGGTGCGATCGGGCGTTCCCGGAGAACGCCGCTCGAGTCGTCCGACTCATCAATCGTCGCTTGTTCTGGTCTGCCGTCGTGGGGAATCCCACGGCGCTTTTCGTTGTCCCGGCTGGCTCGACACCGCAACCACTGACGACAGAACCAAGGCGCCGGGGGCATTCCTCCTCATCCCGAGGTTGCCATGCGGTCGTTTCGCGTTCCCCGACTGTCACTGAGCTCCATCCGGGAGTGGCCGACGATCCGCCTGATCGCGCTGATCTCGTTCTTCGGTCAGCTCTACTTCTTCGTGCCGGTGATGACCCCCTATCTCCTTCAGCGCAAGCTGACGATCGCCGAGATTGCCGGGCTGCAGACGGCGCTGCTGCTCACCCAGCTCGTGATGGAGCTGCCAACCGGGGTAATCGCGGACCGGTTCGGTCACGCCTGGAGCTACCGGCTGGCGCTGGCGACCCTGGTGATCGGGGAAGTGGTGTTCCTGTTCTCGCGGGAGTATCCGGCGTTCCTGATCGCGCAGATCGTCACCGGAACCGGATACGCCTTCGCGTCGGGCAGCGTTGATGCGCTGGTCTACGAATCGCTTCCCGAGGGCGACCGCACGACCGCGATGCAGCGCGCACGGGGGATGATCGGCGCGGCGACGCACTCGGCGAGCGTCGTCGCCTACAGCGTCGGAGGTGTCATCACCGCAAGCCTGACGATCCCCCGGATGACGGTCACGATCGTGATGGGGATCGCCGCGCTGACGATCGCGGCGCTGCTCAGCCTGCTGCTGCATGAGCCGCCGCGAATGGCGCAGGTCGCGAGACCGGCCAGCCTCGCGCTGATTCGCCGGGCCTGGAGCGTCGTGCGGACGAACCGCGCCGTGCGCCGGTTGCTCTTGCTGTCGTTACTCACGAATGCGTTTGGCGCGCATCTGCTGGTGTTTTACCAGCAGTACTTCCTGGATGCGGGCGTTCCGGGCATCCTGTTCGGGCTGGCGTTGAGCCTCGGCTCGCTCGTCGCGATCGTCGCTCAGCTTCACGCCTGGCGGCTTTCAGCGAGGCTCGGAACGGGCCGCGCGATGCTCGTCGCCACGATCCTGCCCGGCGCGCTCTACCTGGCGATGGCGGTCGGTACTTACCCCGCAATCGCGGTCGGCCTCTTCCTGGCGCAGTGGGGAGCGATCCATCTGGCGGGTCCGCTCTTCTCCGGTCTGTTCAACGCGCATCTTCCCGATGAGGCGCGCGCGACCTCGCTCTCGCTGATCAACGCCCTGGTCACGGTCTACGTCGGCGCGATGGGACTCCTGCTCGGCTGGCTGGCGGGCCGGTCGCTGCCCTGGATGTTCGCGCTGATCGGAGTCGTGATCGTCGCGGGATCGCTCCTGATCCGGATCGATGACCGGCACGCGGCCCCTCAGGAGCCGATTTCGTCGCCCTACGGTGCGTCTCAAGACCGGCCAGGATGAGATCAAGCCCAAACTCGAATGCCCGATCTCGTTCCGGTGACGCGAACCGGAGGACATCGGCAGTTACTGGAGAGCGATCATCAAGCAGATCAGTCGCTGGCCATTGGCCACGCTCATTCAGTTCTGGGGCGAGTTGTCGCCCCGCCTTCCTGTTGATATCCCCGAGCGCAAACCCCCGGACGAAGCTCGCGCAGGCCTCGAATACATCGAGCGCAGCCTGGGCATCCAGCCCCGCCTGACGCAGCAATGCCAGCGTCGCTTCCAGCGGCGGCAGCACCTCAGGGGAGGCGAGAGGTCGAGCGAATACCAGAGGAAAGAGGTCAGGATGGTCGTGGGCCAGGCGGCGATACGCCCGGCAGACCTGGCGCAACCCGTCGTCCCATCTCACCTCGCCCACCGCCGGGATCTGCATGTGTGCCAGGAGGCGGCCGGCCACGCCATCGAGCAGGTCTCCCTTGTTGGCGACATGGTTGTAAAGGGACATCGCCTGGACGCCAAGTTCCGCCCCGAGCCTTCGCATCGAGAGCGCATCGACTCCTTCGCGATCGGCAAGGACGATAGCGGCGTCCAGCACCCGTTCCCGTGTCAGCGGCACTCTCTCCGGCCGGCTCTTCATAGGCGGTGATCTTCCGTTTCCTGAAGGTGCGTAAAAGCGTCTGATCGGCAGACCCCGGCATGGCTGCCCGGACGATTATGCACCGCGTTCCTTACGGCGTAAACTTACACTGTATGTATCGGTCTCGTTGCAAAGGAGAAGTGTCGATGTTCATGAGTATCACGGAATGGTCGCGTCGGTATCTCGGTGAGGTCATCATCGGCGGGGCATCGTTCCATTCGATCATGGGGCTTTGTTCAACGGAGGGCTCGTTCGCGAATCTCGTCCGCAACGGCTGGTTTGGCTCAATGAATCCCGGGTATACAGCGGCGTCTGGCGAGACCTTCTGGTTCACCTTTACAGGGCTGGCGTTGCTCGGAACCGGCTTTCTCGTCCGGTCGCATCTCCACGCCACTGGCACGCTCCCGGCATCGTTCGGCTGGACGCTGACAATCGTCGGGGTGCTGACCAGCACGGCGATGCCGGCGTCCGGAGGATGGCTGATCCTCGCGAGCGGGTTGTTGGCGCTGGCGATCAACCGGCCGGCAATCGCCGAAGCGTCATCTCCCTCTCCGGTCGTGTCGCCGTCGCAGTCACCGCTCCCGCCCGTGCGAAACAGCGGCTGACGCCTTGCGGGCGACGATCAGCTCGTGAAGATACGCTTTCCGGACGCGCCCGCCGGGCAACCGGTCGATCTGCTCCCCGATGCACGCGAACAGGGCCACCCGGCGATCGTGATCCAGCAGGCGGTGCCCCGAGTAGGTCGAAAGCAGGTCGAGATAGCCGGCTCGGTCGTACGCTTCCTCGATCACCCAACGATGCACCGTCGGCCTTTCGAAGGCCCCGCCTTTCGTCAGCTCCGCGGTCGCCGTGTGGACCGCGTCTGTCTCCGGAAGTTGCTCGTCGCGGGTCGCGCCCGGCATATGCGTTACGTAGCATTCCTGGATCGTTTGGAAGAATCCGGTGTCGCCTCCCGCGACATGCCGGTAGCTGGCAATCGCGAGATACCCTCCGGCCCTGAGCGCCGCCGCGGCTTTGTCGACGCGAATTCGGCGGTCGATCCAGTGGAACGCGGTCGCCGAGAAGACCACGTCGAACGGGTCCGCCGGCACTGGCCAGTCCTCGAAGCGTGTCTCGATCGAACGAACGTGCGGATACCCGGCGAGCTCGGCCCGCGCGACATCGGCAAGCGCCGCTCCCGGCTCGAGCGCGGTGACATCGAACCCGCGTTCGAGCAATGGCCGCGTCGCGATCCCGGTTCCGGCTCCGATCTCGAGCACGCGTGATCCGGCGGCCAGATCGGGAAGTCCCCTGACGATGTCGAAGAGATCATCCGGATAGCGCGGTCGCATCCGGTGATAGAGCGCTGGAACCTCGTCGAAGGTCATCGCGCCTTCCATGAACCACTCCCTTCCCGCCAGATGGTCAGGTTCACGCAGAACCGACCAGGGCTATGATGGTGGGCAAGACAACGTCGAGCCACTCGGCTTCGTACCCGACCAATTCAGGAGGCACGATCATGGCCCAGCAATGCACGCACCTCGATCAGATCAGGGATGTTCAACCAGGGACCGACGGCTGCGAGGAATGCCTGAAGATGGGCGATTCCTGGGTACATCTCCGGATGTGCCTGAGCTGCGGTCATGTCGGATGTTGCGATTCGTCGAAGAACACCCACGCCAGGAAGCATTTCCAAGGCACGAGTCATCCCATCATGCAGTCGGCCCACCCGGGCGAGGATTGGCGCTGGTGTTACGTCGACAGCGCGATGGTGTAGGGCGGCCACGGGGAAACGAGCTCAGATTGTTTGGAAGCCCTCGTTGCCATAAACGGCACCGTCAATTTGTAGGGATTGTTAGCCAGATGGGGCTCAACGTGCATCTTCGATGCATCGGGCCGGCACCGCCGCTTTCAGAGCCGGCCCCTACGATGGTCTCCTGCGCAATCCCCACATGGTGAATTATCCGGGCTACCGCGCTACCGCTTGCGGGGGCGGCGGGAGACGGGCGGGTCGAGTACCTCCCGGAGCAGGATCGCGGTCCGGAGCGATTCCGGATCCTGGAGCGTGGCCCGGATTCGCCGCGCTACCAGCGTCGTCGCTTCCGGATCCTGGGCCACCGGGCGCCGCCGGGCGGGCATGGGGCGCTCGCGGCGCCCCGTTCGTTCTTCCGCCGTCGGCTCCTGTGCGGATTCGACCCTGGCATCCGGCGGGGTCTCCCTCCTGTCCGGCCGTTGAGCAGGGACCGCCCCGACGCGGCCGGCCTCGTAGAGCGAGGTCGGCCGCGCGGAAGGCAGGACCGGCTGCGTCGGACCTTCCAGCGCCCCGGTGATCGTCCCCAGCAGGGATGTCAAGCGTCGCATGGAAAGGCCCTGCCGATGAGCGGATCAGCGGCGGTCATGTACTGTTCGCTGAACGGGGAGCGCCACCGATCGCCCCGCGCATCGTGGTGTCGGCCTTGACGTTCTCCATGTTGTAGTAATCCATCACCCCCAGCCGCCCCGAGCGGAACGCTTCCGCCATCGCCATCGGCACTTCCGCCTCCGCCTCGACGACCTTGGCCCGCATCTCCTGCTCGGCCGCCATCGCCATCGAGCGGCGCTCCTCGGCCTTGGCCTGGGCGATCTTCTTGTCGGCCTCCGCCTGGTCGGTCTGGAGCTCCGCGCCGATGTTGCGGCCAACATCGACATCGGCGATGTCGATCGAGAGAATCTCGAACGCGGTTCCCGCGTCGAGCCCCCGTTCGAGGACGTATTTCGAGATTTGGTCCGGATTCTCGAGCACCGTCTTGTGGGACACCGCCGACCCGATCGAGGAGACCGTGCCCTCACCGACGCGGGCGATGATCGTCTCTTCACCGGCGCCACCGACGAGCCGGTCGATGTTTGCCCGCACCGTGACCCGCGCCACCGCCACGAGCTGGATGCCATCCTTGGCGACGGCCGACACTCGAGGGGTCTGGATCACCTTGGGATTGACACTGACCTGCACCGCCTCGAGGACATCGCGCCCGGCGAGGTCGATCGCCGTGGCCCGTTTCCAAGGTAGCTCGATGTTGGCGCGATCGGCGGAGATCAGGGCCTGGACGACCCGCCCGACGTTTCCGCCAGCCAGGAAGTGGGCTTCCATCTGGCCGACGTCGAGATCGAGACCGGCCTTGATCGCACTGATATAGGGGCGGACGATGTCGGCCGGGTTGACCTTGCGCAAGCGCATCCCGACCAGCGTGCCAAGCCCGACCCGCGCCCCGGAAAAGACCGCCGTGATCCATAACCCGATCGGCACGAAGTAGAAGAAAAAGATGATCGCCAGCGCGACGATTCCGAGCGCGATGAGCAGGGGAACAGGGCCGTCGAACATTGGTGAATCCTTGCCGCGAGATCGTCACACTGGGTGACGGTCCTGAATGAGACGAAACAACGAGACGCGCGAGAAAGAGGAAAGGCTCCTTAGCGGAAAGCGACGGCATCAGGAGTATTTCTTGTGCTGCTCCGTTTCCGGCATCGTCTCACCGCCGCGCTCGAGGATGCCGCCGCCGCCGAGTCGCCGGACCAGCCAGCCCGGCGGTTTCCCAGGCGGAGCCTCCCGACGCGGATCGCCGGCAACGGTGGTGGTCAGGGCCAGACGTCCGATTCCCCGCCGCCGTGAAGATCCGGCGCCGCCGATCCGCGACAGCACCAAGCCAAGCGCGGCGACGGCGACGAGCGCCCCGGCCAGCCCGATCGCGACGATCCAGCCCGCGCGGACCGCGTCGCTGGTGGCATCGAAGTCACTGAATCCGCGTCCGATCATGGCCAGGAAGAGCCCGCCGCCGAGCGCCAGCGCACCGCCAACTCCAGCGACCCCGAAGTCCGGAATCACGAACACTTCGAGCGCGATCAGGCCGAGCCCAAGCCCGATCAGCAGCAGATCCTCCCAGCCGGCGAGGTTCGCCAGCAGATGCCCCCAGAAGAAGAGCGCGAAGCAGCACACACCCGCCGCCGCCGCGATCCCAAAGCCGGCAAACACCGCGTCGGCCACGATCAGGAACAGCCCGAGCATGATCAGCAGGCTGGCGACGATCGGGTTGGTTACCCAGCGCACGATCGTCTCGGTAATTGCCGGGGACATCTCGTCGATCGCGGCTCCGGAGAGGCCAAGGCTGGCCAGAAGCGCGCCGCGATCGGCGGCGGTCCCGTCGGCGTATCCCCATTGCACCGCCTGATCGCTCGTGAGGGTGAGGAGGGAAGCGGCGGAATCGAGGTCGGGGATCACGACCGCGGGATCGACCATCGCTTCGGCGATCGCTGGATCGCGGCCCCGCATCTCAGCGGTCGCCCGAAACGTCGAGCGGACCGCCGAGATCGTCTTCGCGTCGCTGGTCTCCCCCCCTTGCACCGGTGTCGCCGCGCCAAAGACACCGCCTGGCGCGATCCAGATATCCTCACTGGCGATCGTGATCAGCGCCCCGGCCGAAAAGGCCTCGCGGTTGACGAAGGCGATCGTGCGCAAGGGGCTGTCGAGGATCGCGTCCCGCATCGCAAGCACGGTATCGAGGCGGCCACCGGGGGTGTCGATGTCAAGAATCACGGCCGTCGCCCCGCGTGCTTCGGCGTCATCGAGCGCGCGTTCGAGGAAATGGCCGATCCCCGGCTCGATCGCGCCGTGGATGGGAATCACGACGACGAGATCGGATGGCGCCGCCACCTGAGCGGAGGCCGGCGCCCATGAGGGAGTGAGAAAGGCGATCGCGACGAGGAACATTCCCAGCAAGCCGATCGGGCGGCGCAGCCCGGAGCGACGGACAAGGAGCGGCATGTCCCACGAACTCCGCGGGGAAGGCTTCACCGCCACCGCCGCCGTATGAACGCGAATCATGCTGACACCTCTAGCTTTCCAAGCCCTTCCATTCTATCACGAGATCGCCCGATTCCTTATGTTCGCGCGCGGATACGATCGTGACGTCACGATCCGGCGGTCAAACCGGTTTCGAGGCGAGGAACAGCGTCTTGGTATCGGAGAAGGCCGCGAGGCGTGGCTCACCACCGCTCGTCCACTCGAACGCAAACGGCGCGGTGATCGCCGGATCCGCCCGAGCCACCATCCGTTCGAGGTCCGTGCGGGTGGCCAGGGAGACGCGGGAGCGGGTTGTCCAATCGTCGAAATCATGACGCTTCCGGAACGGTTCCGCGGTCGTCAGTGTGAGCCCGGCATCCACGATCAGCGCTTCCCATTCCCCCATCGTGAGCGACTTGACGTGCGACGGGTCGCGCAGCTTTTCAAACCGGTTGAAGAAACGGCCGGTGTCCCCTTCCGGGACCGTGCTGTCGACCAGCACGAATCGCCCTTCCGGACGCAGCACGCGCGCGGATTCGGTGATGAACCGGGCGGGATCCGGAAAGTGATGGGGCGCGATCCGGCAGGTGACGATGTCGCAAGCATCGTCCTGCAGGGGAATGGCCCCGGAGTCGGCGACGAGATAGGCAATGCGTTCCAATCTGAGCTCGAGGAGGTGGAGCCTGGCGTGAACCAGCATCTCCGGGGTGAGATCGCTGGCGATGACCATTGCCACATGCGGCGCGAAGACGCTCGCGACGTGCCCACCACCGGTGGCGAGGTCGAGGAGCACGTCGGTCGTTGCCGGCGCGGCGAGCCGCACCATGCGCTCGAGGTCGGACCCGGCCGCATGGCCGGCACTGCGGACATAGGCATCGCCGACGGAGGCGTACTGGCGCCGGACACGGTTCCTGGCGTTCAAAGCGTCGCTCGACATACTCGTTCGCTCCCCGGTCAGGTGTGGATCCCAAGGTTGGCCAGCAGATGACGGGCAATCTCCGTCGCCGTCGCCTTGTCGCCCGGTTCGAGCTCGCCGTCGATCACCATCTCGCGGAGGTGATCCTTGATCTCGGCAATCCATCTGCCGGGCCGGCGATCGAAGAGCACCATCAGCTCATCGCCATCGAGCGGGCTCTGCAGCCGGGCCAACGCGACCTCCTGTTCCAGCCGGTCGAGGTGGTCGCGCAGGCCCTGGACCCGGGCCGCGGCGGCGCGCTGCTTGTGAACGCGGGCGGAGGTGACATCGGCGGCGGCGAGGTCGAGCAGATCGTGGAGCACGTCCCCGGCTTCGAGCGCGAGGCGCCGGACCGCACTGTCGGTCCACGTCTCGATGTCGTAGGAAGCCGGTCGCAGATGGAGCTCGACGAGCCGGCGGACCGCCTTCCGCGTCTGCCCGTCGGCGTTCAGCCGCCCCAGCAAATGGCTGGCGAGATCGGCGCCGACACGCTCATGTCCGAAGAAATGGACCTCCCCGGAAGTATCGACCGACCGGGTGAGCGGCTTCGCGGCGTCGTGCAGGAGCGCCGCCCAACGCACGGCGGGGCGGGGCGGGGCCCGCGCCACGACGCGCCTGGTGTGCTCCCAAAGGTCCTTCTCGCGGTGAACGCCGGGATGCCCGGAGGCGGCGCGTTCCAGCGGCAGGAGCTCCGGCATCGCAATCGTGAGCAGGCCTGTTTCGAGCAGCAGCTCGAGCCCGTGGTCGGCATAGTCGCCACAGAGCAGCCTGGTCAGCTCCGTCAGCACGCGCTCCGTGCTGATCGTGCTCAATAGCGGAGCTTCGCTGGAGAGCGCGGCGCGCGTCCCAGCCTCGACGCCGAACCCGAGCTGGGAGACGAACCGGGCTGCGCGCAGGAGACGAAGTGGATCCTCCCGGAAGCGCGCGACGGGATCGCCTACGGCTCGGAGCACGCCCATCGCAAGGTCGGCCTGACCATCGTACGGATCGTGGACCGCGCCATCATCGGTGTTTACCGCGATCGCGTTGACGGTGAAATCCCGGCGAGCCAGATCGTCGTCGATCGATGTGCCATAGGCGACGGTCGGATGGCGGCTTCCGGCGTCATACCGCTCGCTCCGGAAGGTCGTGATCTCGACCGGAATCGACCCTTCCGCTTCTGGCATCACCAGCCCGATCGTGCCGAATCGCTCGCCGACATCGTAGACACCGATCGGTGACAGCGCCTGGGCGATCGCCTTTGTCTCGTCGGGAACGGCATCGGTCGCGAGATCGAGGTCGATCGCGGCTGAGCGGTCGAGGAAGATGTCGCGAACGCCGCCGCCGACCAGGAAGAGCGCCCGGTTCCGCTCCCGGAACGCGGCGCCGAGCTGGCGAATGACGACTCGCTGCCCGGGCGTGAGGCGCGGCAGCACCTCGCCTGGCAGGGGCTCCAAGGCGTTGGCTGTTTCGGAGAGGGTGCGCGGATTCTCGGTCATCGGGCCTCTGGGATGGGACACCGGGCTAACGGCATTCGGCTTGGTGCCAGCGATACGTTCGCGCCACCGTCAAATGCTCAACCTAGTCTAATCGGCTGCGAACCGTGAGAAGCTGGCATGACAAGGCGACAGGATGCGTCTGTACACGATCTCGTACCGCCAGTTGTGGGGGCGGGCCAGAATCGACCGGGATGCCGCTCCGCTGTCGAAGTGTCGATTCGTGTGCCCGCCCGTGGCAGGGCGAGCAAACTTCAGCACCGAGCGGACCAGCACTCGCCTGGAGCATTCCTATGCGGCATTTCCACGACGACGTCGATCGTCGCAGGGGTTCGCTGGCCTATCCGCGGGAGGCCACCGATGCCGCTTGCAGGGGCTTCCCCTACGAATGGACCGCGCATGGTGAGAGAAGCCCGATTGCGGATAGGCCCTAACTCTCCGACGGGTCTCGTTCGATCAGGCGATCGAGCAACACAAGCAATGCCGCCTGACCGGACTCTCCCAGTGGAGAGAGAAAGGCCGCCCCGATCGTCTCCAGCGCCCGCGACAGCACGGGCACGAGCGCGTCACCGTCGGCGGTGAGTTCGAGCTGGATCACGCGACGGTCGTGCCGATCCGGGCGGCGCACCATCAACCCGTCCCGTTCCAGGCTATCGACCATCGTCGTGACGGTCCGGGCGGTGACGCCGATGTCCATTGCCACGTCGCTCATCCGGGATGCCTCGGCCCGCTGACCGTTGTGGACGGCGAGGATCAAAAGGGCGCGCGAGAATGACATCCCGGCCGGAATCTCGAAATCCGGGAGCCGGGCCTGGGCGAAGCGTTCGATGAGGTGGGAGAGCCAGAAAATGCCGCCGAGGACAGCCCGCGAGCTGGTCTTGGGCACACTGGGTTCCGTCTGTTCAGTCGTATCCATGGGTCACGTACTCCAAGAGGGGATCGTCCCCTTTCGGAGTATGACGCCTGACGGGTCGCGACGGAGTGGGAACGATATGGCCCCGGCCGGTCAAAGGGGACCAGCCGGGACCAACAATTGGACATCGCGCGCCGGGGCTCAGGCCTGGGCGCGGCGATCCAGCATCCGGGTGGCCAGTGGCACCATCACCACCAGGATACCGAGCAACCAGGCCATCGCGAGCCAGCCCTTGTTGCCGACCTCGGGATACCCGGTGAGCAGGCCACGAACGGCGTCCACGCAGAGCGTGAAGGGCTGGTTCTTGGCGAATCCCTGCATCCACCCGGGCAGCAGCTCGGGACGCGTGAACGCGCTGCTGAGGAATGTCAGCGGGAAGATGATCGTGAACCCGATCGAGTTCACTGCCTCGATCGTCTTCAGCCAGAGCCCGATTACGGCCCCGACCCAGGAGAGCACGAAGGCGATCAGGAGCATCAGCCCGGAGGCGGCGAGCCAATCGAGCAGGTTGCCTTCGGGCCGGAACCCGACCAGGAGCCCGACCGTGAAGGTGATCGTGGTCACGAACACGGCCAGCGCCATGTCGGCGAGAATCCGCCCGAGCAACACGGAGACGCGCGTCATCGGCAGGGCCCGGAAGCGATCCATCAGCCCTTCCTTGGCATCGGTCGCGAGGCCAAGGGCGGTGTTCATGCCACCGAACACGATGCCCTGGACGACGATGCCGACGACGAGATAGTTCACGGCGCTCTCGCCCGCCGGCATCGTGGCCTGGACCGTGCCACCGAAGATGTAGCGGAACAGCAGCAGGAACATGACCGGCATGATCGTCACGCCGACGAGCCAGTCCGGCATGCGCGGGATCTTGAGCAGGCTCCGTCGCGCGAGCACCAACGAATCAGCGAGCACATGAATCACTTTGGAGCGGGACACCGATTCCAGCTCGATCTTGGTCGTTCGTCGCCCGGCGATCGTGCCAGACGGTGCGGTCAGGGTCTGTTCGCTCATGCTGCTTTCGCTCCAGTCACATCATCTTCGGCGGCACGTCCGGTCAGGGTCAGGAACACGTCATCGAGGGTTGGGCGCCGAAGGCTGAAGTCGGTAATCTCCAGACCGGCGGCATCGAGCTGGCGGACCGCCTCGGCGAGCCCCCGCGCCCCGGCGGGGAACGGCACGGTCAACTGATTGGCGCCCTGGTCGATCTGGACGCCGCCGTCGGCCTCGACACCGGTCCCGGCAATCACCCGCAGGGTCCGCTCGGCCAGGCCAAGGTCACTTCCCGGAGGAACGCTGATCGCGAGACGCTCCCCGCCGAGCTGGGTCTTGAGCGCGTCCGAGGTGCCCTCGGCGATCACCCGGCCGTGATCGACGACGACGATGCTGTCCGCCAGCCGGTCGGCTTCCTCCAGGTACTGGGTCGTCAGCAGCACGGTCGTGCCGTCGTTGACCATATCCTCGATCACGGTCCACATCGCGTTCCGGCTCTGGGGATCGAGCCCGGTCGTCGGCTCATCGAGGAAGAGGACCGGCGGGGAGATGATCAGGCTGGCGGCGAGGTCGAGCCGCCGCCGCATGCCGCCCGAGTAGGTCTTCAACGTGCGGTCTCCGGCATCCGTGAGATTGAACCACTCCAGCAGCTCGTCGGCCCGGGCACGAGCCGACTTGCGGGAGAGACGATAGAGCTGGCCGAACATCACGAGGTTCTCGCGGCCGGTCAGGATCTCATCGACCGCGGCGTATTGCCCGGTCAGCCCAATCGCGGCGCGGGCCGCTTCCGGGTTCTTGAGCACATCGATTCCGGCCACTTCCGCCGAGCCGCTGTCCGGCTTGAGCAGGGTCGTCAGGATCCGGACGGCGGTCGTCTTGCCGGCGCCATTGGGACCGAGCAGGCCGAGCACGGTCCCGGTTTCGACCTGAAAGTCGACACCGGCGAGTGCTTCGGTCTTGCCGAACGATTTTCGCAGGCCCTCGGCGCGGACCGCGATGCTCCTGAAACCGGTTGTTCGTCCATTGATCATCGTCTTCTCGCCTCGTGGATCAAGGTTGCCATACCGCGATCAACCCTGGTGCGCCAGTGTTGTCGATGAGTCCCGTTCAGCTCCATCACATCCAGCTCTCCGTTTCCTGAACGGCGCTCCCCTCACCACCACAAGCGCCGCCGAACCTTCATTACCTTTAGGATAGCCAGTGATGAGGACGGTTAGTGTCCTCTTTTCAATCCACTGTCTCGCGAGTCGCGAACTCAGCGTTCACCGTATCACCACCGTGTCACGAATCTTTGTCCCGACGCCCGCAGAACGCGGCCCCGGCGCTGATCTCCTCATCGTAGAGACTTCCATCGCCGATCGCTTCAACCATTCGGGCAGGCCGCCGGGTGTTGACATCGACCGGTCGCAAGCTCGCCTCCAGGCATCGCAGCCCGGATCAGGGCTACACTTTCGCCAACGCACGCCACGCTACGGGCGCTCGGGGAACCGGGCTGAGATGGTGCTGTGACGATCCGCACCGACCGTTGAACCTGACCCGGATAATGCCGGCGCAGGGAGGCATCCGTCCCGTGCTCTTGACCGCATCCACCTCCCCTGATCTCGTTTCCACCCGGCCACCGGCCCGGCTCGCGGTGACCCATCTTTCCGCGACATACGTCGAGGATGGAGCGGTTCTTCAGGCCCTCGAAGATATCTCGTTCGAACTCGCCGTCGGCGAGTTCGTCGCGCTGATCGGTCCGTCCGGGTCGGGCAAGAGCACATTGCTGGACATCGTCTCCGGGCTCTTTCCGCAATCCGAGGGAGAGGTCCGCCTTGCGGGCGCCTCGTACGCGACGGAGGATCGGCTCGGGCGCACCGCGTACATGCGCCAGCGCGATCTGCTCCTTCCCTGGCGGACGGCGCTCGACAACGCGGCCCTGGCGCTCGAAGTCCACGGGGAAACCAAACGTTCGGCGCGCCGGATCGCCGCCGCGCGCTTCCCCGAATTCGGCCTCGACGGCTTCGAGCACGCCTATCCCGCCCAGCTCTCCGGCGGCATGCGCCAGCGGATCGCCTTTCTGCGCAGCGTCCTGACGAATCGGCCCTTGTTGCTGCTCGATGAGCCGTTCGGCGCGCTCGACGCCCTGAACCGGGTCGCCCTCCAGACCTGGCTCCTGGACCTGTGGGAGCGACAGCGCCAGGCCGTGTTGCTGGTGACCCACGATGTCGACGAGGCCATCTTCCTGGCCGACCGCGTGATCGTGCTCTCGGCCCGGCCGGGGCGGATCGTCCACACCGAGACGGTCGCTCTCCCCCGGCCCCGCACCCGGTCGATGGTCACGAGCGACGCTTTTCTCGAGCACCGCACGCACCTGCTCGACGCGCTCGGGCTGCTGCGGGCGCCCGGCCCTGGCGGCCCTGAGAACCTCCAATGAGCGCACGCGAATCGTCGCGCGGCTCGCGATGGTTCTGGCCACTGGTGATCCTCCTCTGCCTGTTCCTGATCTGGGAAGGCTGGGTCCGGCTCGCGGACACGCCGCGCTGGATGCTGCCCCCGCCCTCGGCGATCGTCGATTCGTTCCGGACCGATTACCGGCTCCTGCTGCGGCACACGCGGGTGACCTTCCTCGAAGTGGTGCTCGGGTTTGGCCTGGCGCTGATCGCGGGCCTGGTTGCGGGGGTCGCGATCGACACTTCCCGGATTCTGGAGCGGGCGATCTACCCGCTGATCATTGCCAGCCAAACGATTCCGATGGTCGCGCTCGCGCCGCTGATGCTGATCTGGTTCGGCTACGGCCTGGTTCCCAAGATACTCCTGACGGCGCTGGTTGGCTTCTTCCCGATTGCGGTCAACACCGTCGATGGGCTGCGCTCGGCCGACCGCGAGGTGATCGCGCTGCTGCGGACGATGGGAGCGTCGCGCTGGAAGCGGTTCACGATCGCGCGGGTACCGGCGGCGTTGCCGTTGATCTTCTCAGGGGCGCGGGTGGCGATCACGTTCTGCGTGATCGGAGCGGTGTTCGCTGAGCTGGTCGGGTCGAGCGAGGGGTTGGGCTACCTCATGCAGCGGGCGGCAGCACAGTTCCAGACGGCGCGGGTCTTCGCGTCGATCGTGATCCTGGCGCTGATGGGGATCGGTCTGTTCGGGTTGGTCTCGCTGATCGAGCGCCTCGTCCTGCCTTGGCGCGCGTTCGTGACCGATGAAAGGCGGGAGGGGTAGCCGTCCGGGTCACTGATTTCACTCGCCGCCGAAGTGGCCGCCCCGCGATCACTCGTCGAAACTGACCTCGATGAGCGAGCTGCCCTTGATCCAGTCTTCGATGTCGATCAGTTGCGCGGCGCGAGCCGGGTTGCCCCGCTGGTTGAGGGCGATGACGATCTCGGTCAGGATCGGCCGGCGCTCCGCCTCGTCCGTGATAGCCCGGGCCGTGGCGGGGAGATCGGCGGGCACGCCATGCTTGAGGTGAAAGGTAAAGGCCGGGTTCGCCTTGAGGTTGACGTACCAGTCGCGTTTGCCCGGCATACCGGTGAGATAGACCGTGCCACCGGCGCGGTAGAACCACGTCTCGATCCGCCGGGGCTGACCAGACCGGCGACCGATCGTGGTGATGTCGACCGTACGGTCACGGGCGGGCGAGGCGGGCGTAATGGCAAGTGCCTTACGGATCGTGGCATTCATCTGGTGCCTCCACTAGCGGCCGATGAAGGCGCCGACCAGCCGCTGGACCGTCTCCAGCGTATCGGCCTCGACCGCGCCTCGCTTTCGCTTGAACCGGATCAGGCTCCGCGACTTGGCCTGCTCGCACGTCAGCACCGACGTTGTGGTCAATCCCCCTTCCGGAGGGGCTATCCAGATCTGATTCGACAGCCTCTTGCCCGCGCTGGTGATGGGAACCACGATCCGCAGGCGATGGTCGATCGCGTTGAACTCGGCAACGGAAATGACGAGTGCCGGCCGAATCCCTCCCTGCTCGTTTCCCATCGTCGGATCGAAGTCGACATCCCACACCTCACCAACCCTGGGATCTGGCATGGGCACGGATCGCTTCCTCCTCTTCCAGGCTGTAATACGGTTCCTCGCGCTCGAGGCCATCCATCAAGCCACCCTCGAGCAGGGCAACCTCGTTCTGGTAAGCCTTCCACATGGCGGGATCGGCGTGCAAACGCTCGTAATCCTCCCGCATCCGGCGCCAGAACTGCTCCCGTTCACGTTGTTCGACCAGATCGGCCACGATCTGCCCGATCGGCTTGTTCTGAGCTTCGGACCACGACCGCAAAGTGGCGTGGGTCTCCGCCTCGATACGCACCACGGTGGTCGCCATACGAATGTGCTCCTCGATAACCGACAACACGACAACCCCGTAACGACATTGCATACCTGACAGGTTACTGTTTGGTAACGAACACCGTCAGCCTGAATACAGGCGGATGCTCGGCTGGTGAACGGTCACGACACGATCGCGAGGATCGCCGCAAGGAGGTCGGGCCAGATCGCGGCGCGGGGGTCGATCAGGTCGAAGTGGCCGGCCCCGGGGAACGTCAGGAGCGAGCTCACCTCTGGACTCGCGGCGTGCACCCTCGTGCTCATCTCCGGCGGCACGGTCTCGTCCCGGCCGCCATGCACGAGCAGGTGTGGGATCGCGAGCGGGGTCAGCTCGGCTGGCGAGGCGGCGGCGTAGCGCTCCGGCACTTCGTCCGGCGCGCCGCCGAGGAAGTCGCGGACCGCCCCGTCGCTCAGGCCCAGGCCGAAGGCGAGCCGCAGATCGAGCACCCCGGCCAAAGTCACGGCGCCGCGCAGAGGCAGCGGGTCACCCCTGATTTCACTCGATTCGGACACGGCGGCCATACAGGCGAGCCAGCTCGCGAGCTGACCGCCGGCCGAATGCCCGAGCACGATCAGACGATCAGGATCGATCCGGTGCCGGGGAGCGATCGCGACGAGATGGCGGGCGGCTCGCGCGACGTCGTGAAAGGTGCCCGGCCAGCCGCCGCCGGGATCGCCAGCACGGTGATATTCGATGTTCCAGGTCGCGATCCCGGCTTCGGTCAGTGCGGCGCAGAGATGGCCGAGATGGGCGAGATCGTACCGGTTCCGCCAGAAGCCGCCGTGAATCGCGATCACGCACGGGTAAGGACCGGGCCCCTTGGGGAGTCTCAGGTCGGCGACGTGCAGAGGATCAGGTCCATAGCCGATCCGCACGTTGGCGGGCGGTGGCGGGAGGTCGAGGATGGATTCGCTCACCGGCGGCCCCCCGCCCGCAACGCACCAAGCTGGTCCAGGGCACGATCGACGAGGATTCGGTTCGCCGGGTTGTTGAGCCAGCGGGAGACACCGGAGGGATGCGGGAGCGGCACGACCGGTATCTCGCCATACCCCTGATCGGCGATCCAGACCGAGCCGACCAGCTCGCCCAGTGCCAGCCGCCGCGCTCCAGGAATGAACGCCTCCGCCGCCAGCCGCCCGAGGGTGACGATCAGCTCTGGGCGTACCAGCGCGAGCTCGCCAGCCAGCCAGGGGGCGCACAGCGTTCGCTCGGCGGCGGAGGGCGCGCGGTCGCCCTTGCCCCCGGCCACCTTGCCCGGAAAACACTTCGTGAGGCTGGTGAAGTACCAGCTTTCGAGGAACTCCTCCGGCGGATACCCGGACCGGGCGAACCACGCCCGCAGAACATCGCCCGAGATCCCGGACCACGGCACACCGTTCTGGTGACCGCGCGCGCCGGGGGCCTGCCCAACGATCATCCGCTGATGGCCGGCCCGTCCGCGAAAGACCGGCCGGGCGCAAGGGATGTACCCGGCCTCGACACACCGGGTGCAGGCCGACAGCTCGCGCTGCAGCTCGCTCAGCGCGGCGGTGCTCGATTCACGGCATCCGTTCAAACGGACGAACCTCAACGAACGATCAGACACCACGGTCCCGGTTTACACTACATCGCTGGCGGCGGGTCATCGAACGCAACCCGGCGAATTCTCACGTTTCTGTGGTGGAGCACCGATTTCCCATGAGTGACGCGACACCTCGATTGAGCCCGGCCCGGACCTCCGCGCCTGACCCGCGAAGGGCGCCCGCGGCTGGGTCGCGGACGGTGACCGGGTCGTTCCCGTTCCTGATCGTGGTCGCGCTGTTCATCACGAGCCTGATCACGGCCAACACGGTCGCGGTCAAGATCCTCGAGTTTGGCCCGTGGATCACGGATGCCGGTCTCCTGACTTTTCCGGTCGCCTACATCGTCGGCGACGTGCTGACCGAAGTGTATGGTTACGCGGCGGCCCGGCGCGTGATCTGGCTCGGCTTCGTCTGCAACGCGCTGGCGGTCGGCACCTATCAGTTGGCGGGCGCGATCCCGTCCGAGGCATCGTGGGACGGCGGGGCCGCCTGGAGCCGGATCTTCGACGCGACGCCCCGGCTGCTGGTGGCATCGCTCTGCGCCTACCTGGTCGGCGAGTTCGCGAACTCCTACGTCCTGGCCCGGCTCAAGGTGCTGACGGAGGGCCGCTGGCTGTGGACGCGGACGATCAGCTCGACGCTGGTCGGCCAGGGGCTCGACACCGTGGTGTTCGTGACGATCGCCTTCGCCGGGACGATGTCCGGCGGGCTGATCTGGAGCATGATGGTGACGGGCTGGCTACTCAAGACGGCCTACGAGATCGTGGCGACGCCGCTCACCTATCTCGTGGTTGGCAAGCTGAAACGGGCGGAGGGAATCGACGTCTACGATCGGGACACCGATTTCCGCCCTCTCCCGATCGGCCCGTCCCGCGGCGTCGCCTAGCCCGTGTCGCGCCCGGCTCACCCTCCTCTGGCACGTCTTTTCGGGCGGGTAGCTCCATGTCCCCGCCAATCAGCGGGTCCGCTCCAAGGTTCCGCCCTGGGAGTCACCGGTTGAACACCATGGGCCGGGACGAGTCTCGTGGCTTCGCCCATTCCGAATAGTGGCATGTTGGCATACACAACGTGCGAGCCCGCCGCGTCGACGATGTAGGCCTCATGCCAGATGCCGACCGACCCGCTGGCCCGCGCCCGGCGGTTGAAGGCCCTCCAGGCGGGAAGGTGCTGGGCATCGCGCTCCGCGGCGTACGACATCAACTGGTCCATGCTCGCCCAGTATTGCTGGACCATGACGAGCCGCCAACTCATCCAGGTTCGTGCCCCGAGAAGCCCCAGCTCCGGATTCTCGAAGAGTTCGCGAAGCATCTTCGGCATGGCGACGAAGACCGGCAGCCAGTCTCGTGGGGACCAGATGGAATTGATGCGCATTCCGATCAGGAAGACAACGGTACCCGGTGGAATATCAGCCCGCCAGCGTCCGGATCTCACACCACTGGTGTCCCCGTTGATTCCGTCCTCACGCGGCGCGGCCAGATCCTGATCGCTCATGCTCGTTCTCCGCTCTCGTACGCCTTCCAGCCAATGTTGGCGGACCCGATGTTCCGGGCGCGGAACAGGTGCCAGGCGAGATAAAGCACCGTGATCGCGAGCACGACACCACCCAGTGCCGTCAGCGTGGTGCCGATCGAGCCTTTGCCAGGCTCGCCAACCGCCATGTGCAGGAACAGCCCGCCGGACATCAAGGCGACGCCGAGAATGTACGTGAGCCAGGCGGCGACCTGCTGCCTGGCAAAGAGCATCGTCCGCCCAAGGTACGTTCCGTACAGGATGCCGATCACGTTGAGGACACCGGCGTGGGCGTGCCCGGCCCGGAAGAACTGCACCTCGTGATCGGTCAACCCATCGCCGCCAGAGAGCATCCGGAGCAGCGCGTAGCCGCCGAACATCACGCCGACCAGCAGCGCCCACGAGATGGCGGAGAAGACATTCTGGAGATGCGCCGCGCCGCTGTTGCCGGGCGGATCGGTAGGGGGCGCGGTTGATTGTCGCGTTGGCCGTTCGTTATCCATTGCTTGCCTCCATCACTTATGCCAACTGACGAGTCCGTTCGACCAGATGCATGCCATTCATGTTATTGATCGATCACTACCTTCCGAGCATGACCACCAAGTTCTTGCCACAGCACTCACGCTCCATCGTCGGGGCCTCTCGGTCGAGCGTCGATGCCTAGGGAATCGATCGGCTGGAGCAGGTAGGCTCGCGCCCAGGCACTGGAATCCGCGATATCCGCCGCCTGGATCGAGGCCGCCACGGTCAGCATCATGCCGGTGGCGAAGAACCGCCGCACCGCCTCGGGATCGGCGCCGCTCGCCTCCCGCACCCAGACAAACATCGTCTCCAGCCAACGATGGGCGGTGGCCCGAATCTCTGGATCCTCGGCTGAGCTGAACGACTGGAGGACGAGGCGAAGGCCGTGGATCTCTCGCACAAGCGTGAGATAAGGCATGCCCATCGCTTCCAGCCGGCTCAGGGGATCGATTGCCCGTTCCTGACGTTCCGCCTCGTCGAGCCCGCCCTTCCAGGCCGCCATGATCTGCTCGCTGACGCGCTCGACCGCCGCCAGGAAGAGCGCCTTCTTGGTGCCGAAAAGGCGCAGCACGTAGGGTTGCGAGATTCCAGCCCGGGCCGCGATCGCCTCGGTCGAGGCGCCATGCAGGCCGAAGGTCGCAAACTCGATGATCGCGGCGGCGATGACTTCATCGCGCCGCTCGTCGGCGGTGCGTCGTTTCACCTTTGCGATCTCGTCTGGCCGGTCCGTATCGAGCATCGTCTGCCTCCCTCTCCCTACCACGGGCCACTAGATCGTATGGTAGTGATGGAACACTACCATAGTGGGGCAGGAATGCAAAGGTGTTTGGCAAACACCTCCCGTACCGCAATACTGGACGCCCATCGCGATGGCCATTCAGTATCGTTATCCAATCGGGAGGCTCTCCGTGCCGCGTTTTCACCATCGCCCGCTCCCCGATCACTCCGCGCTGCTTGCCGGGAGCGAGCCGTCGGACGACGCGGCCTTCGTCTCGGAGCGGCTTCAGATCTGGTTCAACCGGACCGACGATGCATGGCGAGACCCGGCCCCGCACTATCACACCACGAGCGACGAGATCTTCATCGTGCTCAAGGGCGCGATCATCGTCGAGGTCGACGGCGAGCGCATTCGAATCGAAGCCGATGAGCTGTGCGCGTTCCCGGCGGGGGTCGTGCACTCGGTGGTCGCGGTCGAGCCACCAGTTGAGTCACTGATGATTCGCGCGCCGTCGGTCGCCGACAAGGTGTACCTTGACGAGGACGAGATGCGCACGGATGATGAGGAGCGAGACCGACCATGACCGAATCCGGCCTGGCGTTCGGAACCAGAGAGGCCGTCGTGCCGGGGTGGCCAACGGACCGCCCCGGGTACGAGACGCTCGCCGCCGCCGTCCAGGGCGAGGCGAGCCGCTGGAACGTGCCGGGGATCGCGGTCGGGCTCCTCCATCACGCGCACACCGAGACGGCCGCGACCGGGATCACGAGCATCGCCGGCGGCCAACCCGTCACCGGCGACACGATCTTCCAGATCGGCTCGATCTCGAAGGTCTTCACCGCGACCCTCGCGATGCGGCTCGTCGACGACGGGTTGCTCGACCTCGACGAGCCGGTGCTCACCTACGTCCCGGCCTTGCCGCTGGCCGACGCAGACGCCCGCGCGGCGGTCACGCTGCGTCATCTCTTCTCGCACACCGCCGGGTTCGAGGGGGACCGCTTCACCGATTTCGGCCGCGGCGACGACGCGCTGGCGAGGTCGGTCGCCTCGTTCGACACGCTGCGGCAATGGTTCGCTCCGGGCGAGCTGTGGTCGTACTGCAACGCCGGGTTCTACCTGGCCGGTTTCGCGATCGAACGAGTGTGCAACGCGCCGTTCGAGACGGTGATCCGGGAGCGGCTGTTCGACCCGCTCGGGCTGAAGACGACCGTCTTCTTCGCCGAGGACGCGATCTCGCTGCCGCACGCGATCGGGCACCGCCTGACGAGCCGCGAGGCCGGGCACGCGATCGCCCACGGCTACTCGTTTCCCCGCAATGTCAACCCGGCGGGTGGGATCGTCGCCTCCACGAGCGAGCTGCTCCGGTTCGCCGCCTTCCATATGAGTGATGGCGAGATCGACGGCACCCGCCTGCTCTCCGCCTCTTCCGCCAAGGCGATGCGCGAGCCTGCGATCGAGGCGAGCGACGTCAACACCTTCTACGGCATCGGCTGGGCGATCGCCGACGAGGAGCCATTCCGGATCGTGGGCCACGGCGGCGCGACCCGCGGCTTCCGGTCCCAGCTCACGGTCGTTCCGGACCGCTCCTTCGCGATCGCGATCCTGACCAACGGCGAGACGGGATCGCGCGCGATCCAGGAGATCGAATCCTGGGCGCTGGCGCACTACCTCGGGTTCGAGCGCCCGGTCCCGGAGACGATCCCCCTCGGCGGCAAGAAGCTCAATGCTTTCGCCGGGCGCTACGAGCGGCACGACGGGCGGTTCACGGTGCGCCGCCAGAAGGACCGCCTGGAGATGACCCAGGTCTCGATCGACGAGGACACGAGCGAGGTCGAATCGGAAGATGTCTACCCCCTCGTGCCGGTCGCGGAACGTCGTTTCCGAATTCCAGACGGACCGGGCAAGGGCGGCATCGTGAACTTCATCGACCATGAGGGAACCGACGGCGTGACGCAGTATCTGCTGCGGTTTGGCGGGCGGCTTGCCGAGCGCGTCCCCGAACCCACCACACCGGCGTCCGGCAAGACTGGAACGACGAAGAAGGGAAAGACGTCGTGAACATCGCCGGAACGCTGCCGACGCTCACCGCGAGCCAGATGGCCGAGATCGACCGGATCATGCTCAACGATCTGGGGATCGGCCCATTGCAGCTGATGGAGCTGGCAGGCCACGCCGTCGCCTCGTTCGCGCGCGAGCACCTGCTCGATGGCCTGCCGCTCGACAAGCGGGTCGTGATCCTCGCCGGAACGGGCGGCAACGGGGGCGACGGGATGGTCGCCGCCCGCCTGCTGACCGCGTGGGGCGCAAATGTCTCGCTGATCCTGACCCGCCCGGTGAACGATCACGCCGGGGTCGCGCTCCATCAGCTCGGGATCCTCCAGCGCTGGGACATCTCGATCACCGAGGGAACGACGGAGACTCCGCTGCCCGAAGCTGACCTGATCATCGATGGGCTGCTCGGGTTCAGCCTCGACGGCGATCCGCATGGCACCGCCGCCACGCTGATCGAGGCCGCCAACGCGGCCACCGCGCCGATCCTGGCGATCGACCTGCCCTCCGGGCTCAACGCGACGACCGGCAAGATCGGGTCGCCCTGCATCCGGGCGACGGCGACGCTGACCCTGGCGCTGGCGAAGTCGGGCCTGGGCACGAACGAGGCCGAGGCCGTGACCGGCGATCTCTGGCTAGCCGATATCGGGGTACCGCCAGCGGCGTACGCCCGAATCGGGATTCCGCTCTCGGCGGTGCTCTTCGCGTCGCGCCCATTCCTGCGCCTCTCGACAGGACCTTCCATATGACGATGACGACACCGTTTCGTGTTCATCAGGTGCGGGAGGAGATCCGACCGGTGCCGAACGTCGCGCTGGCGATGGCGGCCTGGATCCCGCCCGCGCCCAAGGCGATCGCGCTCGTCTGCCACGGGCACGCCGAGCACCTCGGGCGCTATTCGCATCTGGTCGCCGCACTGGTCGCCCGCGGATACGCTGTTTATGGCCAGGATCACCGCGGCCACGGGCGGAGCAGCGGGGCGCGGGCGCTGGCGATGCGCTTCGACGACTTCGTGGACGATTTCCACCACCTTGCGGAGCGGGCGCGGCGGGATCATCCCGGTCTGCGGATCATGCTGATCGGGCATTCGATGGGCGGGCTGATCGCGGTCCGCTTCGCGCTGAAACACGGCGACGAGCTGACGGCGCTGGTGACCAGTGGCGCGGCCCTCGTGATCGACCAGGGAGTCTCGGCGTCGGCGAAGCGGATCGGTGGCATCCTCTCCCGGATCGCCCCCGCCGCTCCCCTGCCGAGGGACGATTCCGGCGAGGACAAGCTGACCTACAACCCGGAGATCAGCCGCCAGTTCGGGCTCGACGACCGCACCCATCACGGCCCGACGCGATTCCGGACGGCGCACCAAATGCTGGTTGGGGGCGAGGATGCGCTGCGGCGGGCGGACCGGATCCGGCTGCCGTTGCTGGCGATGCACGGTGCCGACGACACGCTGACGTACCCGCGCGGCACCAGGATTCTCCACGAGCGGGCGGCGTCGCGCGACAAGACGCTCAAGCTGTGGCCGGGAATGAAGCACGAGATCTTCAACGAAGCCGGCCGGGGCGAAGTCTTCGCCTTCATGCTCGACTGGATGGACGCACGCATCGTTCCCTAACCGAACGCCCGTTTCTTGAGATACCGGCTCGCCGCTGGCGTCCTTACCGAAGCGCGTGAAGCTAAGGCTCTCGTCGCGCGATCTTTGACTAACCAAACGGACATTTCGCAAGATAACGGGCCGTCCGTCGCTCCGTTGCCGACATCCGTGAAGGTAACGTGGTCACGGTTCGACCCGCTGGCGGCTGGCCGGGTCGATGTCCCTACCTGTCTATCCTCCCAGGATTGCGTCGTGAACCGCTGAGCACGGTCGCGTCCGCCGTGATGGCATGAACGCGCCCGCCAGAACTCAAAGAAACCGCAATCCAGAAGAAGCACGCGGCGTACGTACAGGGTACTATCATGGGGTGACCCGCGTGATATGCCTGCTGGCGAGCGTCGTCCCGGATAACCGTGGCAACCGTACGAGGAGGAAAAGAACGATGAGTGGAGTGCGAGTGCTGGTCGGGACGCGCAAGGGCGCCTTCATCCTGACCTCGGACGAACGGCGCAAACAGTGGGAGATCGACGGGCCGCACTTCGGGGGTTGGGAAATGTACCACCTCAAGGGCTCGCCGCTGGATCCCAACCGGCTCTACGCGTCGCAATCCAGCGGCTGGTTCGGGCAGCTCATCCAGCGCTCCGACGACGGCGGCAAGACCTGGGATCCGGCCGGCAGCGAGTTCGCCTACGATGGTGTCCCCGGCACGCACCAGTGGTATGACGGCACCCAGCACCCGTGGGAGTTCGCGCGGGTCTGGCACCTGGAACCGTCGCCGACCGAACCCGACACGATCTACGCCGGGGTCGAAGACGCCGCGCTCTTCCGCTCGATCGACGCCGGGAAGTCATGGCACGAGCTCTCGGGGCTGCGAGCGGCTTCCGGCGAATACTGGCAGCCGGGCGCGGGCGGGATGTGCCTGCACACGATCGTGCTCGACCCCGCCAACCCGGACCGGATCGTCGTCGCGATCTCGGCGGCCGGCGTGTTCCGGAGCGACGACGCTGGAACGACCTGGCGGCCGATCAACAACGGCCTCCAGTCCGAGGGCATCCCCGACCCCAAGGCCGAGGTCGGCCATTGCGTCCACAATCTCGCGATGCATCCCTCCCGGCCGGATGTCCTCTTCATGCAGAAGCACTGGGACGTGATGCGCAGCGACAACGCCGGGGACCTCTGGCGCGAGGTCAGCGGCAACCTGCCGAGCGACTTCGGATTCCCGATCCACGTCCACGCCCACGAGCCGGACACCGTCTACGTCGTGCCGATCAAGAGCGACTCCGAGCACTTCCCACCCGATGGCAAGCTGCGCGTCTACCGCAGCCGAAAGGGCGGGAACGAGTGGGAAGCGCTTACCAACGGGCTGCCGCAGGGTGACTGCTATGTCAACGTGCTACGCGACGCGATGGCGATCGACACGCTCGACTCGTGCGGCGTCTATTTCGGGACGACCGGCGGCCAGGTGTATGCCTCGTCAGACTCCGGGGACAGTTGGACCGCGATCGTGCGGGATTTGCCGGCGGTGATGTCGGTGGAAGTGCAGACGCTGCCATGATCCGGGTGATCCTGCCGCCGCACCTGCGAACCCTCGCGCGAGTGAGCGGGGAGGTCACGCTCGATCTGCACGAGGGTGACGGCCCGCCGACGCAGCGCGCCGTGCTCGATGCATTGGAGGCCGCCTACCCTGTCCTGCGCGGGACGATCCGCGATCGTGATTCGCGGCGGCGCCGGTCGCTGGTCCGGTTTTTCGCCTGCGAGCGAGACCTCTCCCACGAGCCCCCGGACGATCCGCTCCCCGAGGCGGTGTCGGACGGCACGGAACCCTACATCGTGGTCGGCGCGATGTCCGGCGGCTAGCGCGACATCACGCGATGCGGCACCGCGCTCGGAAATCGTCCCCGTTGTCCGTCACGGGGGGGGGCGTCATCGGGAGCGGCGTTCGGAAATCGTCCCCGTTCTCCGTCATGCTGAGCTTGTCGAAGCATCTCCCGGCGACGCCGATCCGCGTAGCGGATCGTAACGGCGGCTGCGCAACCGAGCGCTTCGCGCGGGGTTCCTTCCCGTTGGTCAGGATGACGATATGGGGTGGCGCGTATATTGAGCGGCGTTCGGAAATGGTCCCCGTTCTCCGTCATGCTGAGCTTGTCGAAGCATCCCCCGGCGAAGCCGGTTCGCGAGCGAACCAGAACACGGAGGCACCCTGAAGCTGATCATCGCCGGCAAGCTGTACGTAGCCCCGGAACATCGGGACGAATACGTCGCCAGCTTTGCGGATTTCCTCCGGCGCGCACGGACCGCTCCGGGCTGCCTGGACATCGTCATCGCGGCCGATCCGCTCGAGCCGGACCGGGTGAACACCTTCGAACGCTGGGAATCCAACGAGCACCTCAGGACATTCCAGGCAGCGGCCAATCCGCCAAAATCCCTGCCCGGCGTGGTCCGTGACGAGGTCATGCTCTACGAGATCAGCTCGTCAGGACCGGTCTTCCCCGAGTGATCGGTCCGCCGTTGGGAATGAAGGGATCGACGCCATGATCTTCCGCGCCACGATTCAGCTTCACGGCAAGACCGCGACGGGCGTCGAGGTTCCACCGGATGTCGTTTCCGGGCTGGAGCGGGCAAGCGTCCCGCCGTTCGGGTCACGATCAATGGTTACACCTATCGCGGTACCGTGGCACCGTACCGCGGGGCCTCCATGATCGCGCTCAGCGCCGAGAATCGCGAGCTGGCCGCGGTCGCTGCCGGGGACGAGCCGGTGACGCAGCGCGCCGTGCTCGACGCCGCCTACCCTGTCCTGCGCGGGACGATCCGCGATCGCGCCTCCCACCAACGCCGGTCGCTCGTGCGCTTCTTCGCCCGCGAGCGCGATCTCTGCCACGACTCGACGGATGATCCGCTGCCCGACCCGGTGACCACGGGATCCGAGCCGTACATCGTGGTCGGCGCCATGTCCGGCGGCTGACGCCCCGCCACTCGCCGGCCCTGGCGCACACCACGACGTGCGACCGAACCAAGAGGCGGTCGTCTGGACCAGGCATGGGTGCGGGAGAACCCTCGAGATGCTCGGGACGACGGCATGGGGTGGCGGGGCTGCCCGACGCGGATCCTACCCGACAGGTTCCTGCCAGCGAGAGACAATCGCCCAGTGAGTTGACCCCGGTTTCCCGAAAAGAGGCCGGCAAACTGTGCTACGATCAGGAGAAGTATCAAGCGAGATTCGCCGCGGGCTGATTGGGGTCGGCCCGGGGGCGATGCACAGGGGAATATTGGGGGAGATCAGTCATGGGGTCCATCCATTCGCTACGGCCTTTCGTCTTTTCACGATTTGTGCGGCTGCTGCTGATTGGAGCGCTCGTGTTGCCGCTCCTGCTGGTGCTGGACCGGTCCGAGCTGCTGGCGGCGGAGACGGGGACGGTCACGAGCTCCCTGCGATTGCGCAGCGGCCCAGGCACCACCAACGGGATCATCGCATTGATGCCCCAGGGCGAGAAGGTGACTATCCTCGAAGGCCCGACCAACGGCTGGTACCGGGTGCAGTTCCGGAACACGACGGGGTGGGCCTCCGCCGACTATCTGGCGCGCGGCGGCACTCCCGCTGTCGGCACCGGCATGCCCGCCGCCGGCACGGCGAAGGTGAACACCGATACGCTCAACCTCCGCTCCGGACCGGCGACCAGCTTCGCCGTACTCAAGCGGATGTATCAGGGTGAGACGGTCACGATCGTCAGCGGCCCATCCAGCGGCTGGTATCAGGTGACCTCCGGCTCCACCACCGGCTGGGCCTCCGGAACCTACCTCGCGCTCGGCGGCGGCTCCGGCACGACCACGCCCCCGCCGACGACCCCGCCCGCCGGGGCGGGCACGGCGACGGTCGACGCCGACACGCTCAACCTCCGCGCCGGCCCGAGCACGAGCGCCGGGATCATCGCCCGGATGCCTTTCGGTGAGACCGTCCGCATCATCAGCTCGTCCAACGGCTGGTATCAGGTCGATTTCCGGGGCCGCGCCGGGTGGGCGAGCGGCACGTATCTCAAGGTCGGTGGCGGCGGTGGCACCTCGGTCCCGAGCGACTCGGCGTCGTTCTGGGTGCCGGTTCACCAGCAGCGGCACAGCCTGAGCTGCGAGTACGCCTCGCTCCAGATCGCCACCGCCGCGCTCGGCCGCCAAGTCGATGAGGACCGCTTCATCCCGGTCGTCGGCCAGAACGCGAACCCGCACTACGGCTTCCGGGGCAACATTGACGCCACCTACATCTTCGGCACTACCGACTACGGCGTGTACCCGGAGGCGTTGGCGAAGGCGCTGCCGACCTTTGGCTTCACCGGCGAGGTCTTCTACGGCGGGCCGGACCGGTTGAAGACGTACCTCAAGGCGGGGGTGCCCGTCGTGGTCTGGCTCGATTTCGGCTACACCACGAGCTTCAAGATGGACATCAACGGTGAATCGGTGACGATGGCGCCGCGCTCGCACGTCGTCGTGGCCTATGGCTTCACCAGCCAGGGAGTGCAGATCTCCGATCCCGACTCGTCCAACCCCAAGCGGTTGATCCCCTGGAGCAATTTCAACGCGATGTGGAGCAGCATGGATCAGATGGCCCTCGCCGTCCGGGGCTGACCCGCATCGTTCACGACGTGCGAATCATCCGGGCTACGCGGCGGCCCCGCCAGATGCGGCCGTGTAGCCCCGCCATAACTCCGCGATTGGCCGGACGATTCCCGAACCCGAGCTCGTCAGGGGGAACAGTTAATTGTAGGGGACGATCGTGTAAGCGGCATCGATATCTTCCCTGTGCGGCGAAGCCGCACGTTGGTTCCCGCTTAGGCAGCGATCGCGTTCGCTGCACGTCGGTCCCGGCATTGCCATCCAACGTGCTCAAACAACGAGGCCGGCAGCGAGAATTCCCCCCATGAATGATCCGGACTACGCGCCAACCCCGTCCGCCGCGGCCGCGTACTCCCGCCATAACCCCGTGATCTCGTCAACCGCCACGCGCTCGGACACGTTGTCCGGATGGTCTTCGTGCTGGTAGAGGATGTTCTGGATGTCCCAGCCCAACCGGAGCGTGTCGGAATCGGCGGCCATCAGGCGTTCCCACTCGACGCTCATGAACCACATTTTAAACGAGCCTATATCGAGCGATCCTCCGGCAAGCGCCTCGACTCGCGCCGAGAGCATCACGAGCGGATCGGTACGTTGCAATGTGGAGCGTCGCATCGTTCAAAACCTGTTCAATCACTTACGATTGGCCGATCTCGCGACCGACCATGAGTATCGTGCGTCTGTGCTGTCCTGGCTTCCGTATCGCGGCATTCAGTGGGGCGATGGCGTGATGTCCGTGGTTCTTCGGTTCGATGCGCCGCTCGGCGAAGTCGCATTCGATGTTCACGCGTATCTTACACCTGAAGGGGTGATAGCGGGCTCCGGGATGCTCGATCCGAAAGGCATCTACCTCCAGCGACGCATTCATATCAACCCCGTGGACGAGACCGAGTGACGACCGCGGTAAGCGGCATAACCACGAACCTTTGGAGGACGCCAAACTGTGGGCCTTGCCTACAAAGAACGACACCATGAGACCGCTCCTCTGCGTCGTAAAGTGGCCACGGCCAGGTCAATGTTGTGCTTCAATGGGCGACGGCGGAACATCTACGTCGTCTGCTGATACGAGCACCATATAGATAATTGTAACCATGCTCGTAAGTAAGGCGGTCCTCAAATGACCGGCCCATTGTTTACCCATTTGCGAGTTGTAGTTGCCGTGAGCTTACTAGCTGGCGGACTGATAGTACTGGGTGCCTATTTCGGCCCGGAGTGGGCGGTAGCAGCGGCAACGATAGTCCCAATCTCATTGTCTGCTTGGGTGGCTACTGAATCTTGGCTCAGCCGGCAGGAAACGTTCCGTCCACTCGTTCTTCTTTATGCAACCCGGGGCCATGACGATATTTTGCTCCGGCTCTCAAACTCAGGCCAGCGAACCGGGTATGACATTTCTGTATACCTCAACGCTCCTTTTCCCATGTACTTTCCTGATCCCACAGATTCAAGCATCAACGATCCAAACGACTACATGGACTTGAGAGATTTCGTCGGAATCTTGAAATTTCCAACGCCAGTCTTGGCTCCGACATCTTCTATCGAATGCCGCCTTTTCCTCAAACGAGATGATGACCGAGAGCTAACCCAGACAATCGTCCAACGACTTATCGTGCCTGATATGGAGCCAGTGTCTGGAGTAGTCAAGTATCGGGACTCCCGGGGAAGGACATTCACAGAAGCCGTTCGAATCGATTTCAGAGTCTTTGAAAACCTCAATTTTGGCATCATTCAGCGTACAGAACGACACACACTCGACCTTTCATCACCAAAAGCATTGAAACGTTCAGTCGAAAAAATAGGTTTGGAAGTCTCGACCACCGTCAGAGACGATCCATAGGCGCAATTATCTTGGCATTGATCAGAGACTCCTGATGCTTTTGTGAATTCGCAATTGAACAAATACAACGCCGTCCCTGGTGCTTGATTGAACTCGAATCGTGCTCGCTCCCTGCTATACAGCACCGGACCGCCTCAGTTCCATCTACCGGCTCCCTGATGCGAGTAGTATTGAAAGACATCTGATTTCAATCCACTCACCTCGTTGGAGGATACATGCCGTCACCGAACCAGCTCTTCTACGGCGACAACCTCGACATCCTCCGGCACCACATCGCCGCCGAGTCGGTGGACCTCATCTATCTCGATCCGCCGTTCAACTCCAACCGCAACTACAACGTGCTGTTCCGGGAAAAAAGCGGGGAGTCATCCCCTGCCCAAATCCAGGCGTTCACCGACACCTGGGAGTGGGACCGTGCCGCCGAAGCAGCCTTTGACGAGCTGGTCGAGGCTGGCCCGCCTAACGGGGTAACGGTAAAGTCAGCGATGCTTGCAGTCGTGTATCGTTTCCAATGTGGCGCCGAGAACGGAATTGCACTGTACAAGTTGACAGCTTTGGATGCGGACCAGTCGACATTCGGGCCGGGTCCAGAGCAGATGGGACAGTCGAGCAAGCTGAAGGGAACGTTGTGACAGACGCGTTGTGGTCCTCAGATGGATCAAACCTTGTGGTTAGCGGTGACAATCTAGATTTCCTCCCCCTTCTTCCAGACCATTCGTTTCGAGTTATCTATATTGATCCGCCATTCAACACAGGAAAAGTTCAACGCCGACAGTCATTGAAAACGGTTCGATCACTGGAGGGCAAAAGAACCGGATTCAAAGGCCTGACCTATCAAACTACGAAGGGCATGCTGTCATCGTATGACGACACATTTGATGATTACTGGGCCTTCCTAGAACCACGACTGGAACATGCATTTCGTCTGCTGACCCATGACGGAACCCTTTATCTTCATCTCGATTATCGAGAGGTCCACTATGCAAAAGTCCTTCTCGACGGACTCTTCGGGCGGGAAAGCTTTCTGAACGAGATCATTTGGGCATATGATTATGGCGCAAGGTCGAAGAAGAAGTGGCCGACGAAGCATGACAATATTCTCGTGTATGTGAAGAGTCCCGCTGCATATTTCTTCAATAGTGGGGAGGTTGACCGAGAGCCCTATATGGCACCTGGACTCGTCACGGTAGAGAAGGCTGCTATGGGTAAGCTCCCCACCGACGTTTGGTGGCATACAATCGTCTCGCCGACCGGCAAAGAGAAGACAGGGTATCCAACGCAGAAGCCAGAAGGAGTGCTTCGTCGCATCTTGCAAGCGAGCAGCGAACCCGGAGACTGGGTTCTTGACTTTTTTGCAGGAAGCGGAACTTTGGGTGCAGTAGCCCAACAGCTAGGTAGAAAATTTTTACTGATGGATAACAACCCAGATGCCATCGCAGTCATGCGAAAGCGACTAGGGTATGGCAATCTGGAGTCCAAGTTGACTTATCTCGATGATTCAATTCTAGAGGGTGTAGAAGTCTAATGGACCACATCAACGATCCGGAGGTTCAAATTCTGGCCGGACTGGCAGCAACGATCGCTCCCGATTATGCCCCCGCCATCAACGATCCGTGGCTCGGAAGTCCGTTTCGATGGATTCTTGCCGTCCCATCACGAACCAAGGGAGCGATTGGTGAGTCTCTCGTGGCTGGTTGGTGCGCCGCTAAGGGGTTCGATGTAGTCCGCTCACCCACCACTCAAGCCGATCGCATTATTCATGGTCATCGCATTGAAGTGAAGCTTTCCACTCTCTGGAGAAATGGTGGTTACAAGTTTCAGTAAATACGTGATCAGGAATATGACTATGCTTTCTGCCTCGGTATTTCTCCATTTGACGCTCATGCATGGCTTCTGCCCAAAGCTATTCTTCAACAATATGTCATCGGTCACATGGGTCAACACACCGGCGCTGGTGGCGGTGATACTGCTTGGCTTGGCTTTCGTGTTGATAGGGCATTCGACTGGATGACGCCTTACGGAGGTCGCCTTTCAGATGTCGCCACATTGATCCTAGAGAACGGACGGGGACATCACTAGGAAGAAGACTCAATAACACATCGCGGAAAAACATATCAAGTCAGTCGGCGGCGATGCCAGCGTCGCGCCACTGCATCGTGTACAGGTTGTAGTACATCCCGCGCTTCGCGATCAGCTCGTCGTGGGTGCCGATCTCGCCGAGGCTCATCACCACCACCTTGTCCGCCTCGCGGATCGTCGAAAGCCGATGCGCGATCACGAAGGAGGTCCGGCCGACCAGCAGCCGCTCGAGACGCCTTCGACCGCTTCCGGACCAGCTACAACACCGACCGTCCCCACCAGGCCCTGGAGATGGCGGTCCCGGCCAGCCGTTACCGGTCCAGTCCCCGCTCCTTCCCAGTGACCTTGCCGGAGATCGTCTACAGCGACGACGACCACGTCCGGATCGTCCGCTCCAAGGGGGAGGTAATGTTCCGGGGCGCGCGCGTCTTCGTCAGCGAAAGGCTCAAAGGGCTGCCGGTTGGGCTTCGGCCGACCAGGACCGATGGCGTGCTGACCGTACGCTTCTGCCATCAGGAGATCCTCACGATCGATCTCCGCAACCGACCATGAAGGCGTGTACCATGTCCCCGCACACCCATGTCCCATGTATCCGGTCCAAACGATAGACCGGGTCTCCCGCCGGCGCCCACCTCTCACATCCTGGAGAAAGACAATGAACCTTCCACCTGAGTCAAGTAATACCGTTTCCGCTACCGCTCGGATTGACCGTCGACTTCTGATCGGTGGGGCGGCTGCCGGGCTCACGCTGCTGGCGGCGAACCCGCTGGCCGACATCAGGAGCCTCCAGGCGCAGGCGAGTCGAGCCGGGGCGGTCGTCTCCTCCCACCGGCTCGCAACCGAGGCCGGCGTGGAGGTGCTGGAGGCGGGTGGCACCGCCGCCGATGCCGCGGTGGCCGTCGCGGCATCGCTTACGGTTGTCGAGCCGTTCTTCTCGAGCGCGCTTGGCGGCGGGCTCTGGGGCCTCTACTTCGATGCCGAGTCGGGCGAGGTCACCAGTGTGGACGGGGTCGGACCCGTCGGCAGCCTCGCAACGCTTGAGGACTACCGGCAGCGCGTGGACAGCCCTGGCATGCATCATGCCAACGTGCCGGGCGCGTGGGACGGCTGGATGCTCTGGCTGGAGCGCTACGGGCAGCTCGGGCTCGGCGAGGTGCTGGCCCCGGCGATCCGGCTTGCCAGCGACGGCTTTCCGGTCAGCGCGGAGATGGCCTACTACCTCGGGTCCGACGAAGCAGTCGTCCGTTCCTACGCCGACTCGGCCGCGACCTACCTCGTGAACGGCAGTCTGCCGACCGAAGGATCGATCATCAATCTCACCGACCTTGCAAACACGTTCCGGGCACTTGGCGAGGCTTATCAGGGAGCCGGCGGTGGGCGAAGCGAGCAGATCGAGGCAGCGCGGGACTACTTCTACCGGGGGCCGCTCGCGGAGGCGATCATCGCCTTCTCCGAGGGGGACGGCGGCTACTTCACCCCGGAGGACTTCGCCACCTTCTCGGCGCAGATCCTGGAGCCGATCTCGATCGACTACCGGGACGTCACCGTTTATCAGAACCCGCCCAACAGCCAGGGCATCGCCATGCTGCTGGCCCTCAACACGCTGAAAGGGTACGACTTCTCCGGTCTGGGGCCGCTTTCCGCGGACACCTTGCACCTCCAGGTGGAGGCGATCAAGCTCGCCTTCGCCGACCGCTATGCGCATGTCGGTGACCCAACGTTCGTCGACGTGCCGGTGGAGGAGCTGCTCTCCGAGGAGCACGCGGCGGCGCAGCGGGCGCGGATCGACCCGGACTCGGCGATGTCCTGGCCGATCAACAGCGAGCTTGTGAGCCGGCGCGCCTCGCACACGACGACCTTCCACGTCATCGACCAGTTCGGGAATGCGGCCGCCGTGACGACCAGCCTCGGACTCCAGTTCCTGGTCGTCGGGCGGACGGGCATCCACATCAATGAGCGCAACAGGTTTTTCTCGCTGGAGGAGGGGAACCCGAATGTCTTCGCCGCCGGCAAAAAGGTGCGCCACACCTCCTGCCCCTACATGGCGCTGCGGAACGGCCGGCCGGTGATCCTGGGCGGCAACACGGGCGTGGACACGCAACCTCAGGGGCAGCTCCAGCAGATGATGAACATCGTGGAGTTTGGCTTCGGCGCGCAGGAAGCGGTGGACCAGCCACGCTTCGTAAGCACCGCCTTCCCCCCTTCGACCTACCCGCACCAGGTCGCCAACATGCTCCAGATGGAGTTTGGCTTTCCGGACGAGACGGTGGGAGAGCTCCAGGCGCGAGGGCACGAGGTCGTGGTTGGCGATGGCATCTTCGGCAGTGCCAACGTCATCATCACAGCGGAGGATCGAAGCGAGATCGCGGTCGGGGCCGAGTCCCGAACCAACGACGCGGCGGGGGTAGTGATCGCGGATTCGTAAGTACCCTCATGCGCCCGTGGCAGGGCATCGGTCTGCTCCTTTGCGAGCAGCCCAGTGTCCGTCATACCTGGGGCGGATGTCTCCGCACACCTGCGGACCATGACTCCGGTCCATACAACGATGGCGGCCCTTGCGAACGACGAGAGATGCGCGATCCGCAAGGGTCCACCCGGTGTTTCCCACCGCGACGCAGTGCCGAACGGCGACGTTCGCCCAATCACGACCGGCGGATGGTTGAGCGAAAACCGGGTGAGCGGTCCCGTGCGACGAGGGATGACAAAAGGCGAGGCCCGGGAATGGCGAGAAGCGTCCGATCCGCCGGTCGCTCCTGAACGCGGTCCTTACGAACGTCGGAAATCCGACGCCTGGAGCGGCCTCAGTCGGCGGCGATGCCGGCGTCGCGCCACTGCATGGTGTACAGGTTGTAGTACATCCCGCGCTTCGCGATTAGCTCATCGTGGGTGCCGATCTCGACGATCTCGCCCAGGCTCATCACGACCACCTTGTCGGCCTCCCGGATCGTCGAAAGCCGATGCGCGATCACGAACGAGGTCCGCCCCACGAGCAGCCGCTTCAGCGCGCGCTGGATCAGCCGCTCGGTCAGATCCGCCATGTCTGGTAGTTCTGCATCCAGATCATCTAGTTCGAGATGAAGAACGAGATTGTCGGAATACGCAGGCGCCGGAGATGCACGCCTTGGGGTTGGAGTGACGAGAGTCACGGGCGCTCGCACACGTGCGGCAGGCGTGCGTCGGATCGGAGTGCTCGGGCTAACCACGTTCTCACGCACCAGGAAGACAATAGCGGTAGCACGCTCGTCGTCCTTCTGCGACAGGGCGGCAATGCCGGAGATGCCTGACCCATTCACTGGCCCCAGTGGCAGGATGATTTGATTGCCAGATATTGCCCCGCCAAACTCGCCACATGCAATGAAGTCATTGCCTGGATCCTCGTCACCCTCCAGCGCTTCACCCTGGGTGTTCATCCGAACAGCCACGGCCATCGGTGCCGTGATCAGACGTGCCAGGTCGGCTCGAAAGACCACGTCCTGGTCATTCGCGACCCACACGAGCGGAACATCGCCGGCCACATGAATTGGCCGATCAGCATCGACCGGCTCGTCGCTCCCGATGCCAATCGCCTCTTCAACATCGGTCTCATCGCCCTCCTGCTCGATGTTCAGTTCCTCCTCCAGCGTTGTCCCTACACGGTCATTCCCTGAGTTCTCGTCAGCGTCACCGAAGTCTCCTCTCGCAAGCTCAGCGTCACCAAGATCGAACAGCGCGGTTCCCTCCACCAGTGCATCGCAATCGGTGAGGTACAGACCAACGCCAAACTCAACGTCGGACGGATCGACCGCACTGACCCCCTCGTCGCCATCGTCTTGTGCTCGTCCATGAGTGAATTCAGGGATGATGGCCACCACGAGAAGCAGGACGACGATGACACGGCGCAAACCGACTACCTTCATGTGTCGAACTCCTCATGGAAAACGACTCTCGGACTGTCCAGGACAACCTGAAGAGGCACGCTTCACCTTGTGACCGACCCGGCGCCCACTCTCGATCGGGCGTACAAAAGACCTCTCCCCGCGACGTTGAGCGCCGTAGCAGGAAGAGGTCTTGAGCAGCGTCGCTACCGAAGCGCTACGCGTATGACGAGCTAGGCGTCCGGAGTCGCGGACTCGTCACCGCCGTCGGTCGAACCTCCGAAGAGATAGACCGATGCGGTAGCTTCCTGATCCGCCGTCTGGGTCAGGACGACGATTCCGGAGAAGCCGGACTCGCCGATCGACTCCAGCGGGAGGATGATTTGATCGCCGGCAATCGCGCCGCCGAACTCGCCGCAGGCAACGAAGTCGCCCTCGCCTTCGCCCTCAGCCGCTCCGTTGTCCGCAGCCTCATCCTGGGTGGTCATCCGAATAGCCACCGCGAACGGTGCCGTTACGAGTTCGCCCAAGTCGACCTGGAAAACCGCGTCCTCGTCACTGGCGACCCAGACGAGCGGGGCACCTTCCTGGACGACGACCTGGCGATCCGAATCCGTGGCTTCGTCGCCACTGGTTCCGATGGCGCCCTCGACATTGGTCTCGTCGCCCTCTTCCTCGCTGCCGACGTCCTCCTCGATGCTCGTGTCCTCGCCTTCGCCTTCGGCGACTTCGTTCTCGTCGGAGCCTGAGAAGTCGTCGGTTTCCAGCTCGGCGTCACCGAGGTCGAAGAGTGCCGTGCCCTCGACCAGCGAGTCACAGTTGGCCAGGTAGAGACCAACGCCCAGCTCGAAGTTGGCGGAATCGACACCGCCAACGCCTTCCTCGCCTTCGTCTTGCGCTGCGACCGCCGATGCTCCAAAGAGGCTGACCAGCAGCATAAACGCAAACCAACGTGCCAGATGTGGAATGTGCATCAAGGTGTCTCCCGTCTGAGGACTAAAGGAGTTCCGCCGGCAGCATCCCCGACCGTGAAGTTCAACGCTCACCCAGGGGCTGGGCGTGAACTGAGACAGTGACCAGACAATCCCGAAGGAATGGTTGGTTCTACCCTAGACAACGTGTCGGAAATCATGTCGAGCGTCTCCCGAAGGTTTGCCCACTCGCTCCAGATTGAACCGCCCCCTTTCGTGTGAATCCGGGTCACGTACGGGATCCCATCGATGTCTTTCCGCTGGCCCCGGCAAAGACCGAAGAAACGACGATACCTACAGCCCGACGTGGAATACACACGTGGACGCGGGCGCCAGGGAGTGCCATGACCGCACTCTATCGGGTCGCTTCCATGCGACCGCCCATCTCGCTAGCCTAGGGGGCAGACGTAAATCAGCGGTAAACGCACGGAAACGAAACGGTGAACGGAGTGAATGGTGAAGTAAACAGCGGCCCGGATCGGTGCTGGCCTGGGCCAGCGAAGCGGTAGCCGATGCCCCATTTCGTATGGACGAAACGGAAGTGGTCGGCGGCGTCCCCGGATCACGGGCTGTGAAGACCTCGAGTCGCTCTTTGACCTGGGCCTGATGGAGAACAGCGCGATTGCTCTTAAGGGTCACGGCGATGCGAATGCTGGCAGGCGGCAGCCATCCAGAATCATTGTCAGCCGGCCCGTGCTTGCCCTACCGTTCGAGGTAAACGACGCGACGCGGATGGCGACCCAATGACCCGATGCGGGCAGGTTGCAAGCCGCCCATCGTGAAGCGCCGCGTGCCTGGGGAACGGCGGACAGCATTCAGCGCCGTACGATGATCACGGCGCGGGGCGAGAGAATCGAAAGGCTAACCGGTTGCGGCTGGCTGGTGGAAACGCGACGCACGGCCGCCTCATTATCGTGGAATGATAGTCCCGCAAGACCTGCATCCCTTCAACCCGGTCAGGACGTGTGTGAACGCAGCCGGAAGAAGGCCGCCTTGATGGCGTTCTTCATCGGTCGTGCCTCGCGCTTGGCCGTCGCCAGGAGGTATCCCCCTTGGACAATAGCCAGCGCTTCCTCCGCCAGGGTTTCCGGATCGGCATCGAGACGCAGCCCACCCGTGTCCTTTAGCGCCTGGATCCCTTCGGCGAGTTTGCCTTCCCACAGCGAGAACGCTCTGGCGGCGATGGTCTGGAGTCGATCCTCTCGATCGGCAACCTCGGCGACGATCGTTCCCAACGGACAACCGCCGGAGAAGCCGCGATCTTCCAACTGGTCAACGAGCGAGGCCAGCCAGCTTTCAATGCCGTCCCAGGTCGTGATGTCGAAATCGTCGAGATCACGCAGCACAACGCCGAGCTGATGCTGAAGGACCGCCGCGACAAGATCGGTCTTCGTGGAGAAGTAGTGGTAGAACTGGCTCTTGCCGACGCCGGATGCCTTGAGGACATCATCAACACTGGTTCCAGCAACGCTTCGCTTGTACATGAGCTCGGCGGCGACGGCAACGATTCGGGCCTTCGTCGCCCGCCCGCGAATGGTTGCGGGTTCGCTGCTTTGAGTTGACAATAAATGTCTCATATCCGAATTATACCGCATGGATGACAGATCGAGCCTGGTAACGACGCGCCTGCTCCCTCTCCATCCACAAATGAGCGAATCGCTTGACCCATAGTGTACCGTTCGGTACAGTAGAGGCACTGGCATTAACTCGAAAGGAGCAGGCATGGACCCGAAGGACCGCGTTGAGACGCTGATCAAGACCAAGGTAAGCTCGGTCCACAAGCGAGTGGCCGGCAACGATGCTCCGGAAGGCGTTCGGCATCAGGTCGCGCCGCGGGAGGTGGAGGCGATCATCGCGGAGTGGCCGGCGGCGCCGAAGAAGGTCGCGGAGGGTCTCCTCGATCGCTACGGGATGCCGAACGAGGCCACGCCCTCGATGCTGATCTGGCACGACAACGGGCCGTGGAAGCGGACCGTGATTACCCGCGACGAGGCGCTGCACAACTTCCCGACGCCGCACACCGATTACATCACCCAGACAATCGATTACCAGGTGCCGATCGAGAAGTTCATAGAGATCGCGACGTTCGACGGGAGTTGCGTTCCCTATCGCACGACGGGCGAGGTCTCGGCGACCTGTGACAACGAGGCCGCCAACTTCCTCTCGATGAACCTGATGCACGACATCGTCCAGAGCAAGCGGACCGTCGAGGAGGCGCGCAAGGAGTTCGCCGCGCAGACGGCGGCCTGGGCGATGAACGGGCCGGCACCCTACACCGAGCGGTTCCATTTCGAAGTTCCCGATGCCTCCGGGACGCCTGACCCCGACGAGCCGGAGATGGCGGGTGCGATGGCGCACCAGACCGTGGAGAAGGTGAAAGACACCCTGGGGATGGGCGACGACACGTAGTGGGCGAATCGGTCGTCGGCCATCGAACTCCCCAACTTGCTGCTTGACCGATGCTTACGCTCGGGAAGCTGACACGAGTTCCATGCGGATCTTCATTCGGAACATTGGTCTCGCCGTAACGTTTTGGAGAATGGCAACACTAATAGAAAGAGAGGACTGACGTCCCCGCGTGGGAATGAACTGGTTTCGGATTGTGAGGGTTCATGAATCGTTTCGCCGCGATCAGGCTCCTGGCCAAATCCGAACTCGATCGATTCCTGGACGAGACGATCTCGCGTCTTCGCTGGGCGACGATCGCGGCGCTGCTGCTGATCTCGCTGGCACAGCCGATGGCCAGCCGCACGCGCTTTCCCGATTGGGGGCTGGTTCTCGGCTTTGCTGGATACAACCTTATTGCTGACCTGGTGCGGCGACGATCGGCGGGATCACGCTCCTTCGCCTGGATCGCGGTGCTGGACCTGCCGGCGGTCGGCGTGCTCTACCTCAACGGCGGTGAGCCGGGCGGACCCCTCTTCGCCTTGCTCGTACTTGCCGCGGCCCAAACCGCGGTGTACATGACGCTCGCGGGCAGCCTTCTTTACACCGGTGCGCTCGCCGCCATCGTCGTTGCCGTAGAGCTGGCACTCCCGGGTTGGTCGTCGACGCTCGCCGACATGCGCGAGCTAAGCGCCAGGCTCGTCATCCTGGCGATAGTCGGCGTCGGGATGGGGACCATGACGCGACGGCTCGCCACCGAGCAGGCAGCAGCACGAACGGTCCTCAGCGAGACTGATCGATTGACGGAGATCAATCGGCTCCGGGCCGAATTCGTTTCGAGCGTCTCTCACGAACTGCGCACGCCGCTTACCGCCGCCCGTGCCGGCCTTGGCCTCCTCGAGGGCAGCGCCGCCCAGCGTCTCGCCGCGGACGAGCAGGAATTGCTGGCCAATGCCCGCCGCAATGTCGAGCGTCTCAACACCCGGATCGCGGACCTGCTATTCACCAACCAGCTCGAGACGGGAACGCTGCGCCTCGATCTCGCTCCGGTCGATTTGCGCGCCGTCATCACCACTGCTCTTGCCGCTGTGCATCCGCTGGTTCTGAGCAAGGGCCAGATCCTGGAGGCCGAACTGGCCGAGTCATTACCGGTGCGCGGCGATCCTGGGAGGCTGGAGCAAGTGATGCTGAACGTTCTCGCGAACGCCCACCACCACACACCGAGCGGCACGCGCATCGTCGTCTCGGGCATGCAAGTGGACGGACAGTCCCTGGTGACGGTGCGCGACACCGGCCCCGGCATTCCCACCACGGACCTTGAGCACATCTACCGCCGTTTCTATCGCCTCGGTACCGGCGGCGGCGGATCCGGGTTGGGCCTCGCCGTGGCTCGGGGTATCGTCGAGCTCCATGGCGGAACGATGTGGACTGAAAGCCAACCGGGGGAAGGTTCCACGTTCCGCTTTGCCCTTCCGTTGGCAAGGACGGGAGTGCCACAGTGACCCTGAAGCTGCTCATTGCCGATGACGCCCGCGATGTCGCCGAGGTCATCGCCTTCGGTGCGCGGATGGCATGGCCGGGCTGCCGTGTCGCCATTGCGGAGAACGGAGCGGAGGCGCTGGACCTTTTTCGGGAGGTGGCGGCGGATCTGGTGGTCCTCGACGTTGGGATGTCACCGCCCGACGGCTTTGAGGTTTGCCGGCGCATCCGAGCGGTTTCCCAGGTGCCGATCCTGATGCTCACCGCGCACGATACGACACTCGACAAGGTCCGGGCCCTGGATCTGGGGGCGGACGATTACATGACCAAGCCCTTCGATCATCTCGAGCTGTTCGCCCGCCTGCGGGCAATGCTGCGCCGTCCGACCTCGAATCCCGAGGGGACCGCCCCGGATTTCGCGTGCGCCGAGCTTTCCCTCGTCTACGCCACGCAGGAGGTGCGGCTCAACGGTTCCGTGGTGCGCCTGACCGCGATCGAATACCGGTTGCTGGAGGAGCTGGTTCGACACGCTGGGTCCACACTCCCCCACCAGGTTCTGCTGGAGCGGGTCTGGGGACCGGCCTACGTCGATGACGTGCACTACCTCAAGGTGTTCGTCCGGCGGCTGCGCCGCAAGCTCGACGACGCCGCTGACCAACCACGTTTCATCCATACGGAATGGGGTATCGGCTACCGCTTCTCCGGACCGCACTAGTGGTCTGTCAGGGCTGATCTGCCATGAACGGTCGAGCGGGCCGCACCTCCCGTCGTACGGGCGGACTCCATGTCCGCCCCAAACTGTGCCGCCAAGGCCGGCGGTTGACGCGTGACAGACCACTAGGTCCAACTCAAGCCTCTGTTCACCGCTCCGTTCACCCTCGTTCACCGTTTCGTTTCCGCACGTTTACCGCCCCTTCACCCCCGCCAACTAGGATGTCGAAGTAGACGGGTGCATGGAGACGGCTCGGAACGGCGCGGTCACGCCACTCGCCGACGCTCCGCGGCGACCTGGGTTGAACGGCAATGTCTCGCTCGAAGGCCGGTGGCCCATGCGAGGAGTTGACGGTCGAGCCATACCCCGCCGCCCTGGCGCGGTTTCCACCGTGCATCCGTCGACGGGTCACAACTCCATTCCATTGATGCATTCGTCGAAGTCAGCGGTGAACGCGACTTCGAATCGAGCCGATGACCGCAACGGACAGTGCCTGTGGAACCTGGAGCGCGGAGATGGAGGGCACAGGAGGTATGAGGAGAAGCGTGAGCGAATACCGTGGGGCTTTTGCTGAAATGCCACCCGGCCTCTTCTCGCGAGGGCGGATCGGGCGCGAAAATCACAGGAGGAACCCGCAATGAGGAATTGGATACGCGGTCCCGTCGGTCGTACCCACATGCTGCTGAGAGGACTCCTGGTGCTTGTGGTGCTCTTCGGCGGGGGCTTGCAAGCCGTTGCCCAGGACGCCACCCCGTCGAGTGACGAGGTTCAGCCGCCGCCGTCCAATGTCGGTACGGATATCCCCATAACCTATCAGGGGCCGCCGCCGTCAGGGTTCAAGAAGGAATTGGTCGGCCCGGTCGAGCTGCTGCGGGCGGCAGATGTCGACCTCGAGACGTTTACGTTCACATTGCCGCTCTATCGTGGCGAGATGACGGACGGCACACCGGTTTGGTACATCCTGACCGACACCACTGACGAGGGTAACGCGAATGCCCTGGGTCTCAACCACTCGCCCAAGCTCGCCTACGCGAACGTCGGGGGCGCCGTCCGCACCGCTACCCTGGCGAAGGACCTGAGCCTGATCTTCGACGATGGCAGCGTCGACTTCGCGCCGGAACGGAAAATCTCGCCGGGCGTGGGCGACAAGCCGTTCCCGCCGGTCGTGGCCGAGCCGGGTTCCGTCGGCGACGCTGCCTACAGCCCGCTGGTACGGATCGAAAACGCTGGCGGCCACATCTACAACGCCCCAATCATCGCCCAGGGTGTCGAGGCGGAGGAGCTCCAGGGCTTCTGCGAAGCTGCCCCGGATTACAGCATGGTCCACGACCGCGTCGTTTCGATCTGTCCAGATCGAGCGATCGTCACCCTCAAGGCCGTCGCCGGCTTCAGCTTCGCGCGGCCGGTGGTCTACGTCAGCTTTGAAGCCTCTGATCCGATGGCGGCAACGATGGAGCAGTCGACCTTCGCGCCCGCCCTCGCCAACGTCCAGGTCGGCTTCGACGACGGAGCCTTCAGTGCCGTCGAGCGTCTTTTCTCCTTCGCCAATGGCCCGACCGGTGTCGGCAACCCGCAGCGTCAGGGTTTCGCCAGTGTGCTGTCGGGTGAGTCTTCCGAGCCGCTCAACGTCTTCGGCGGCGTGCCGACCATTGCTCTTGACTACAGCCCCCTCTGGGACATGAACCTCGGTGTCTGGACCGACGAAGCGATCGAGAAGGGCTACCGCTCTCGCATGATCGATGAGTTCCAGGTCCTGGACATCGCCGAGCAGGGGTTCCTGACCGGCCCTGATGGAGCCGACTTCGGATCCAGCGGGATCATCATCAATTGCCCGATCGTGATGCGGCTGTTGTAAGCCAGCCAGCGTCCAAACCGCCAACGCCGCGTTCCGACCGGGGTCCGTCAGGCGAGAGGGGGGACAGTTCCGTTCTCCCTCTCGTCCTGGCTGGGTCCGCAACCGGTCATGAGCGGTTGTCAGATCGGCCTGTTGAGGTGGTTCGTGCCATGCCCTCATGAGGAGCCATGCCAATGAGCGAAACGCGCACATCGACCCCAAGCCGCGCCCGCAGCCACCTTGATCCGATGGCCGACGGTCGTGCTCAAACGGATGCGGGCACCGTCACCACGTCAGCAGTTAGCCGGCGCGCGTTTCTCGCCAGCACCGGCGGCGTGTCGGCTGCGATTGCCGGGATCCGGCAGCCATTCACCCACTCCGGTGCCCAGGCGCAGGGTGCGGGGGACGAGGATCCTACTGGTCCAAAAACCGCGGTGCCGGGGGGAGCCGCACCGCTTTCTCGCCACGAGCGGGCCTACCAGACCCGGGTCGAAGCAGCCGAGCGGCTCTTCGAGTTGCCGCTCTCGGGCATCCCCCGTGTTACCGACGAGGAGCTGTACCCGACCAGGATCGGCAACTTCACCAAGGGCCTCCCGCACGATGCGCTCGGCGAGGTGAACCCGTTTGCCTACGAGGCGCTGATCCAGGCGATGATCAGCGAGGATCCTGCCCGCTTCGAGGACATCCCGACGGGCGGCGCCGCGCGGCTCCAGAATCCACAGGCCGGTCTTGCCTTCAGTCTGGTCGGCCCGGACTCGCACCAAACGACAATGCCGCTAGCGCCGGTTCTCGCCTCTGCCGAGGCGGCGGCGGAGATGGGCGAACTCTACTGGCAGGCGCTGCTGCGCGACATCCCGTTCACGGTTTACGGTGAGGACTCACAAGTTGCCGCGGCCACCGCTGATCTCTCGATCTTCTCAGACTTCCGTGGCCCCAAGGCGCGAACACGCGAGATCCCCGCCACCATGCTCTTTCGCGCCGCCGTGCCAGGCCTACTGGCCGGACCGTTCGTATCCCAGTTCCTGCTTAAGGAGCTACCGGTTGGCGGCCGGCCGGGATCCCAGCAGATTCGGACGGTCCTCGCACTGGACCACCTTACCGTTTACGATGATTGGCTCGCCGCGCAGGAGGGTGACATCCCACCAGCTGCGCTTGTACCGATCTACGATCCGGTTCCCCGCTACATCCGCAACGGTCGCGACCTGGCTGAGGCCGTTCACTGGGATTGGCCAGGGCAGGCGGTCCACCAAACCTGCCTGCTGCTCTTTGGTTTGGGCGCCTCCTCGTTGGCCGGTCTCGTCGCCGGCGATGCCGCACTTCCGCTCAACCCCACCAGCCCGTACGCGAGTTCACGCACCCAGGATGGCTTCGCCACCTTTGGCCTGGCGGACGTCACCTCGCTGGTCGGCCTGGCATCAGGGTGCGCGCTGAAGGCGGCGTGGTTTCAAAAATGGTTCGTCCACCGCCGCCTTCGTCCGGAAGAGTTCGGTGGGCGCGTCCACCACGTGACGACGAGCACGACGAGCCATCCCATCCACGAGGACCTCCTGGAACGGTCGACGGTTCTTCCCGAGGTCGAGCGGCGGTTCGGGACGAATCTCTTGCCTCAGGTGTATCCGGAGGGGAGTCCGATCCACCCGGCCTATCCATCAGGACACGCTACCTGGGCAGGCGCCGGCGTGACGGTGCTCAAGGCCTTCTTCGACGAGTCCGTGACCATCGCCGATCCCGTAGTCGCCGCGGAGGACGGACTCTCGCTGGTCCCCTATGCAGGGCAGGACGCGCGCGAGCTAACGCTCGGTGGTGAACTGAATAAACTCGCCTGGAACATCGGGGTCGGCCGCAACTTCGCGGGCATCCATTGGCGCTCTGACATCATCGAGGGCTTGCGGCTGGGCGAGGCGGTGGCCCTCGGCGTCCTGCGCGACCTGCGAGAGACGTACAACGAGGACTTCGGCGGGTATGCGCTGACCACGTTCGACGGGCGGCGGGTCACGATCTGATCAACAGAATGCCTCCGGCTGGGCTGTTCGCATCCTCGACTCCCAGCCCCAGCGAAAGGACCGTGGAGGGGCTGTGTGAGCAGTGCGCCAAGCAGGCCTCGGTCTAGGCGATGAACCGGCCCGTGTCGGACACCCGGCTGTAACGGAACGGCGGCCGGCCGACACTCGCATATACCCCGGCACCGCGCAGGTAGGCAACGGTACCGGACGACCCAGGGATCGGCGTCAGGAGACGCTTGGTGTCCCGCCACGTAAGGAGCCGGAAACATGTTCGTACCGCGCCGAAGTCTCGTCGTTGTCTTGCTGGGATTGCTCATGTTCCCGATGGCGGGAGTTTCCCGTCAAGGTGAAGAGCAGCCGTTTCCAACGATCCTGGTCTCCGGGGGCTACCAGATCGAAAAGGTGGTGAGCGGCCTGACCTATCCCACTTCGGTCACCTGGGATGACGACGGCATGATGTACGTCGCCGAGGCAGGGGGGCAGTTCCTGGAGGAGCCCGCGCCGTCCCGCATTCTGCGCGCCGACCTCGCGGGTGGGGAGGTAACGGAATTCGTCGACCTGTTCGATGAGGGCATGACGGACCCGATTGGCGGGATGAGCTGGTTCGACGGCGCGTTCTATATCACGCACCGCGACGCCAACGACCGCACCGGAGCGGTCTCCAGCGTCTCCCCGGAGGGCGAGGTAACCCAGCTCTTCAGCGGCTTTGTCGACAGCCAATCCGAGCATCCCCTGAGCGATATTCAACCCGGTCCGGACGGCCGGCTCTACATCGGCACCGGACCCGCCGCCAATTCGGCGGTTGTCGGCATCGATATCGCCGCGTTCGTCGAACGCAGCCCCGAGTTGCATACGACGCCATGCGAAGACATCACGCTGCGCGGGCTCAATTTTCAGACGCCCGACTTTCGGACCGAAGATCCCAGCGATCTCACCTTGACCGGGGCCTACGTCCCGTTCGGCACCGAAACAATGCCAGGTCAGGTGATTCCCGGCAATGTCAAGTGTGGCGGCGCGGTCGTTGCCTTCGACCCCGCGAGTGACGATCCCGAGGCAACGCTCGATGTCTACGCCTGGGGCATGCGCAATGTGATCGGCGTGGCCTGGGACGCGGACGGCGCCATGTACGCCGGAGTCAATGGGTACGATGTCCGGGGCACCCGGCCCGTCAACGACGAGTACGACGCCACCTACCGTGTCCAGGAAGACGCCTGGTACGGCTGGCCAGACTACTCCGCCGGGCTGGAACCGGTCGAAAACCCCGCCTTCGACAGCCCCGATTCGCTGCAGGCGCCGGTATTCCTGAACGGGCAGCCACTCGGCAAGCAGCTCGCCCCCGTAATCGATCATGAGGCGAGCGGGCTCGAGGTGGCGGATCAGTCGCTCGTCCTGGGTCTGCACGGATTCAACTCCTCGCCCTCCAAGATCGCGGTGGCGCCAGAGTCATGGGGCGAGCAGGCGGGCCAGGTCTTTGTGGCGGAGTGGGGCGACCTTGCGCCGAACACGAACCCGTTACGTGACCAGCCCGAGGGCTACCAGGTGGTCAGCGTCAATCCGGATACTGGGGAAGTCGCGCCGTTCGTCCGCAACATCAAGGCCGGCCCGGCCTCCCGGCAGGGTGCCAGGTTGGCGGGTATCGAGCGCCCGATCGACGTCAAGTTCGGCCCGGACGGAGCAATGTACATCGTTGATTACGGCATCGCCAACGTCAACTCGGCCAGGGCCGCCGAGGGGCAGGTGCCCTACGAGTTCCCGCCGGAGACCGGCGCGGTCTGGCGCGTCACGGCGGTCGATGGCACGACCGGGGAAACGGTTGCGGTGGACGAAGCACTCGTCGCTCCCGCGGTCGGGGCGACCGACGAGGATGGCACTCCCGAGGCGGAATCGACCCCCTCGACCGCCACGCTTGACGTGACCCTCCTCGACGTTGACGGAGAAGAGATCGGCGCCGCGACATTCCAGGAGGATGACGACGGCCGGGTGACGGTCTCGGTCGCGGCCGAGAGTATCCCGCCGGGCGAACACGGCATCCATGTCCACGGGGTTGGGGTCTGCGATCCGGGCGGGGCCGACCCATTCGCTTCCGCTGGCGGACACTTCAATCCCACCGGCGCTCCGCACGGCGGACCAGACGATGAGAACGCTCACGCCGGCGACCTCGGAAACATTACCGCCGACGAGGAAATCGAGATCACCACCGATCGGTTTACGCTCTCCGAGGGTCCGACTTCGCTAAGCGACATCGACGGCAGCGCGCTCGTCATCCATGCCGACCAGGACGATCTGACGACGGATCCGGCTGGCGAAAGCGGGGCCAGGATCGCGTGCGGCGTTATTACCAGCCCGCCGGACACCCTGACGGCGGGAATGCCAACCTCATAACGAGAGCGGCACGACGAGGCCAAGCCGTCCGTAATGGCGGCGGCTCCCCGACTACGTTTGGCCCCGGCTCGACCATGCGCCGAGCCGGGGTGGTATGACCGAGCCCAATGCGAAAGGATCTTCCCGTGACCGCTTCACCACCAGGTCGCTGTCTGCCTCGCCTCGCACTGTGCCTTGGCCTCGCACTCGTCCTCGTATTCGGCGCGGCGGAACCAGGCCTCGGCCAGGAGGGCGACGAGTTGCTTCCGGCGGACCAGGTGACGATTGCCAGCACGCTGGATGTCGACCTCACCAACAGCTTTGCTACGCTGTCCCTCTACCGCGGCACCTTCGGGGGTGTTTCCGTCTGGTATGTCATCACCGATGTCTCCGACGCGGCCCTGGCAGAGGAGCTCGGCCTCAACTTCGCCCCCAGGCTCGCCAACATCTCCAACGGCTGCCCCGGCTGCGCCCAGCAGGTCGAGTCCACCGATCCCATTCTCGGCCGGGGCGAGGTCACGTTCGCGGGCACCGTTGACTTCTCTCCCGAGCGGATTCTCGTCCCCGGCCCGGGTATCGGTTTTCCGCCAATGGGTGGCCAGGCCGGCGCGGTGGCCGGCATGAATTACAGTCCCTTCGTCCAGGTCGGTACCTCCGGAGTCGTCTACAACGCCCCCATCATCGCCACCGGTGATGGCCCATTCGACGTCATCGAACATAGCAACACGCACGACCGCCTGATGGGCATCGACACCGACGCGATGACGGCCGATCTCCTCTTCGTGCGCGCCTTCTCCCATGGCGAGGACATCTTCTACCTCACCTTTGACGCCTCCACGCCGCTCCAGGCCGTTCAGGAGCGCGGCACCTTCACCCCGGTCCTCGGCCAGACGCCGTTCGCCAATGCCAGCGATCATCCAGACGGGGCCCGCTCGGCCATCTTCACCTTCACGAACGGGCAGCTTGGGCCGGAGAGCCCGCCGGCCCAGGGTGGCGGCCACGTCGTCAAGGATGGTCTCCTGGCGGAGACAGCGAACCTGGAGAACACGGAGCTCCTCGAGGCGCTGCGCGAGGGCGGAGATGCCCACAACGTCCTGGACTCCTTCCCCACTCTCGATGACCCTGCTCTCGCCGGGCTCTACTCGCCCTTATGGGATCTACGAGTCGGCGTCTGGAGTGCGGACGCCGTTGCCGCGGAGGAAAACGTCGCCCAGACCGATGCCAACGAGATCCGCCAACTGGCGGCCGAGGGCATGGTGACATCGCCCGGCGGTGTCCCCTTGGGCTCGGCCAACATCGTGATCAACTGCCCTGTGCTTGGGTTCGCCGACCAGGCTCCGACAGCGCCTCAGGTGGAGCCAGCGGTGCCCCAGGGCGTCCCACCCGCTGACGACCCAGCCAGATCCTGAGGCGAATGCCGGTCCGCCCGTGCAGACCGCCCATGGTGGATCGTCTGCGGGTGTTCTTCGACGGCACGGCTGCCCGGATCGGCCGTTTCCCGGATCGTTTTGTCCTGTGACAGGCCGAAAGGGTCAGTCGGCGGCGATGCCGGCGTCACGCCACTGCATCGTGTAGAGGTTGTAGTACATCCCGCGCCGCGCGATCAGCTCGTCGTGCGTGCCGATCTCGACGATCCTGCCGAGGCTCATCACCACCACCTTGTCGGCCTCGCGGATCGTCGAGAGCCGATGGGCGATCACGAACGAGGTCCGCCCGACCAGCAGGCGCTTGAGGGCGCGCTGGATCAGCCGCTCGGTCTGGGTGTCGATGCTGCTCGTCGCCTCGTCGAGGATCAGGATCTTCGGATCGGCCAGGAGCGCGCGGGCGAACGATACGAGCTGGCGCTGCCCGATCGAGAGGCTGACGCCCCGCTCCTGGACTTCCGTGTCGTAGCCGTCCGGCAGCCTCGCGATGAAATCGTGCGCGCCGACCTCGCGCGCCGCGCTCTCGATCTCCTCGATCGTGGCGTCGGAGCGCGCGTAACTGATGTTCTCGCGCACCGAGGAGCCGAACAGGAACGTGTCCTGCAGCACGATCCCGAGCTGGGAGCGGAGTGAGCGCTGGCTGACGTTCCGGAGGTCGTGGCCGTCGATCTCGATGAAGCCGGACCAGACATCGGAGAAGCGCATCAGGAGGTTGACCATCGAGCTCTTGCCGGCCCCGGTCTCGCCGACGAAGGCGATCGTCTCGCCCGGCGTCACATGGAGGTCGATCTGATGCAGGATCTCGGTGTCGCCGTAGCCAAAAACGACATCGTTGTAATCGACCCGGCCCTCGATCTCGGGAAGCTCGTAGGCGTCGGGCTTGTCCCGCACCTCGGGCTCGACGTCGAGCACCTCGAAGATGCGCTCGCCCGCCGCCATCGCCGACTGCATTGTGCTGTACTGCTGGCTGAGGTCGCGGATCGGCGCGAAGAAGCGGTCGATCATCGCCACGAACAGCACGAGCTGGCCGATCGAGAGCGATTCGTTGAAGACGAACCGCCCGCCGACGTAGACGATCAGCGCGGTCGAGGCGGCGGAGAGGAAGGAGACTGTCGGAAAGAGGATCGAGGAGTATTTGGCGGCATCGACGGCGGCGGCGAGGTTGTCGCCGTTGATCTTGCGGAACCAGCGCATGTTGGCCGGCTCCCGGGTGTAGGCCTGGACGACCCGGACGCCGTCGATACTCTCGGCGAGGTTGGCGTTGACGATGCCGATCGTCCGCCGCGTCGCCCGGTAGGCCGCCTTCGCGTAGCGCTGCCAATAGCGCATCACGACGACCATGATCGGCAGCACGGTAAAGGCCAACAGCGCCATCTTCACGTTCGTGATCATCATGATCGCGACGATCCCGACGAGGACCAGGACGTTGCTGATGATGCCGATCACGGTGTCGGAAAACATCTCCTGGATCACGGCGACATCGTTCTGAATCCGGGTCATCACCGCGCCCACGCCACGACGGTCGATGTAGCCGATGCTGAGCTGCTGAAGATGCCGGAACATGGTGTTCCGGATGTCGAACACGACCCGGTTGCCGAGCCACTGGGTGAAGTAGAACTGCCCCCACATGACGAGGAAGCGGAGGCCGACAATGCCGACGAAGATGGCACCAATGACGTTGATCACCCACAGCCGACGCTCGCCCGAGACCTCGTCGATCGCGCGGCTGAAGAGCAGCGGCAGGAGCAGGTCGGCGGCGGTGCCGAGCAGCACGAACCCGGTCACGATCCAGAGCCGCTTCCGGTAGGGGGTCAGAAAGCCGACAAGACGCCGCGCGATCCGGGGATCGTAGGCCTTGCCGAGGGTATCGTCGTCCGCGAAACGCATCATGCCCATGCTGGTCAGCCCGTCCCGTTCCGTCGCGTCCGTGCCGCCCTGCCGGACGTGCCGGAGGGGACGACCGTCGTGGCCGTTCCCGCGCCGTTGTTCCCGTTCCCGTTGCCACGTCCGTTGCCGATCCGGCCCGCCGGTGTCGCCAGCGGCGTACCGGAGCGCGTGCTGGCGGCCGTCGTCACCAACCGCTCGTCGGTTGGCTCGGTCTCGAGGTCGCGCACCGCGTCGTCCTGATCGCGCAACTGGAGGTCGTAGAGCTCGCGGTAGAAGCCGGGCTCATCGAGCAGGGCGTCGTGCGTGCCGCGCTGGGTGATCCGGCCATCCTCGAAGACGAGGACAAGGTCGGCGTCGCGGATCGTGGTCAGGCGCTGGGCGATCACGAACGAGGTCCGGCCCGCCATCAGCGTCCGCAACGCGGCCTGGATCTCGTGCTCGGTCTCGCTGTCGACGCTCGCCGTGGAGTCGTCGAGGACCAGGATCCGGGGGTCGATCACCAGTGCGCGGGCGATCGCGAGCCGCTGCTTCTGCCCGCCGGAGAGCGTCACGCCGCGCTCGCTGACGACCGTGTCGTAGCCGTCCGGCATCCGCATGATGAAGTCGTGGGCGCGGGCGGCCTTCGCGGCGGCCTTGATCTGCTCGCGGGTGGCGTCCTGCCGGCCAAAGGCGATGTTCTGAGCGACGGTCACCGAGAACAGGAAGGTCTCCTGCATCACGACGCCGACTTGGCGGCGCAGGCTCTGGAGCGTGATCTCCCGGATGTCGATCCCGTCGATCAGGACGCGCCCGTCGCTCGGGTCGTAGAAGCGCGGAATGAGGCTGATCACCGAGCTCTTGCCGGAGCCGGTGGGGCCGACGAGGGCGACGATCTGGCCAGGGCTGGCGGTGAACGAGATGTCGTGGAGCGCTTCGGAGACGGCGGCGGTATAGGTGAAGTCGACCGATTCGAAGGTAACGACGCCGGACATCGCGTCCATCGGTTTCGCGCCGGGCCGGTCGGCGATCTTCGCTCTCGTATCAAGGATCTCGAAGATCCGCTCGCCGGAAGCGATCGCCTTCGCGATCCGGTTGACGACGAACCCGAGCCACCGGATCGGCTCCTGAAGCATCGACGTATAGCGCTCGAAGGCGACGAGCGTGCCGATCGAGATCCTCCCGGTCAGCACCATCCAGCCGCCAACCCAGACCACGCCGGCGACGCTGAGGGCGTTGAGGGCGAGGGTCATCGGGAAGCTGAAGGCCCATCGGTTGGCGGCGCGCAGGTTCCGGTCGAACAGCTCTTCGAGCTCGGTCTCGAAGCGGTCCGATTCCTCCCGCTCCTGGGCGTAGGCGCGAACGACGCGGCCCCCGGCGACGTTCTCCTGAAGCACGGTCGTCATCACGCCGAACTGCTGCTGCACTTTCAGGAACATCGGCCGGATCGAGACGCTGAACCGGATCGACCACCAGATCAGGAACGGCGTCGTCGAAAGCGCGATCAGGCCGAGCGGGACGTTGGTGCGAAGCACGATCACGGAGATGATCGCAACCATCCCGACCGCCTGCACGATCGCCCGGAGCGAGAACATCAGCATGCCCCGGATATTGTTGATGTCGTCAGTCGCGCGGGACATCAGCTGACCGGTCTGGGAGCGGTCGTAGAACTGAAACGGGAGCTCCTGGAACTTGTCGTAGAGCTCGTTGCGGAGATCGTTGCCGACCTGTTCGGAGAGCACATTCGTGCCGTAGGAGCGGATAAACGTGAACCCCGCCTGCATCGCGGCGAGCAGGACGATCAGCAGCGCGGCGCGGCCGAGAAATCCCGGATCGCGGTCGACGATCCCTTCATCGATCGCGCGGCCGATCAGGTACGGGATCGTGAGCTGCAACCCGAGCGCGACGAGCAACGCGGTGTAGACGATGATCAGACGTCGCCAGTAGGGTTTGAGATACCTCAGGATCCGGACGAGGGTTTTCACTGATCGAGTCCCTGCTGTGGTGTGGTGGTGCGATGTCGCGGCGGTCATCCCAACGCCACGCCCGTGACGACGGCCATCGCGCTGGGCCGCGGCCGCTGGTTGTGAGCACCCTCTGCCGGCAACTCTTCCAATCCGCGTGCCACGCGTCGGGCTGGGCGCGGGATGTTCGAGCATGGCTCGTGCGGCACGCCGCGAACCGGGACAATCGCGCCTCAGCGGCCCATGGTGCCCGAAGTTGCAAGATTTGTAAACCTCGCCAGTCGCCAGAACGCGCGATCCCCCCGGTCCGGAGAGCGCAATATTCGTTTGACCGTACACTCTTGACATCGTGGCACAGACATGAGAACATGCGTTCGTACAGGGACTCGAAACGCGAACACCGGTTCGCCTTTCACCGAACTCCCCCAGGAAGGGCGCTTCCGGAAGCGCTCATCCGTTCGGACACCGTCCCGCACACGGAGCCCTGAGGGTTTCCCGCATGAGATGACGGCTGCTGACAGGAAACCCCGGTCGCGAGACCCGGTGAAAGGATTCGACAACATGGAATCGCTGCTCATAAACATCATTGTTGGCTTCTGGCTCGTCGCCTTCGGGGCGATGGCGATCTTCCCGTTCATCATCGAGAGCGGAGCGGCGAGCCGGTCGGCACGCCCCCGGGCGCAAGCGCGGGCCCAGCGGCCGGTGGACGACCAGATCCTGAGCATCCAGCCAGTGGCGATGGGCGAGCGCGCCCGGGGGCCGATCGGTGAGCCGGGTGGGGCGCCCGATCCCGCGCACCGCCAGGCGGCCTGACCTGATCTCAGTCGACCGGGCATTACAGGAAGGGCGACGTATCGCACGTCGCCCTTCCTGTATCCTTGAGCGCGGTTTGGAGAATGAACTCCCGCTCCATGTCATCCCGAGGGAGCGAAGCGACGAGGGACCACCCGGCGGAAGCGCAGCGCGCTGCAGCCGGTCGTTGAATCGGCGCGAAGCGCCCTCCTTCGCGCGAAAGGACGAGGCTCATGTGTGGACGCTATGCATTCTACGATCACCAGGAGCTCAGCGAGCGGCTCACGAACGTCACGATCGACGCCGACTTTCTCCAGCAATTCCGGCCGACCTGGAACGCGGCTCCGAGCCAGCGGTTGCCGGTGATCGTCGAGGACAAGGACGCGGGCGCGCCGGTGCCGCGGTCAATGAGCTGGGGCCTGATCCCGCGATGGACCAGGCCGGGAGAGAAGCCGAAGGTGACGCCGATCAACGCGCGGTCGGAGACGCTGACCGAGAAGCCGATGTTCCGCTCACTGATCACGTCCCGCCGTTGCGTCGTTCCCGCCAACGGGTTCTACGAATGGCAACGCCACGAAACAGGCAAGCAACCGTTCTTCATCACGCGGGACGATGGCCAACTGATGCTGTTCGCCGGCCTCTATGACGAGGTGAAGGGAGCGGACGGCGATCCGCTGGAGTCGTACGCGATCATCACGACCGCGGCCAACGAGCGGATGTCGGCGCTCCACGACCGGATGCCGGTGATCCTCGATCCCGACGATGTCGCCGATTGGCTCGATCCGGAGCAGACCGCGACCGGGCCGCTGGAGCACCTGCTGCGGCCCGCCGAAGACGGAAGCATCGCCCTGCGTCCGGTGTCGAAGGAGGTCAACAGCGTTCGTCACAACGGCCCCGGGCTGATCGAGCCGCTCGACGATGAGGACGAGGACGAGGCGTCCGAGACGTAGCGTTGGCAACCTTCCGAGGCGGCCCGATTCGACATTCTCGTCAGAATCGCTAGAATGTGCGCCACGGTACAGACGCGAAGGTGGAGCCCGCCGCGCGGCAGGTCCTCGGTCCGGAGAGGCGCTTCCGGAACGCTCGCGTACGTTTGTATCGGACGGGGCCGAAACGGTAACGAGTGGCCAGGACCGGAGGCCGCGTTTCTCGCGAGCGAACGAGTGGTCCGTCACGACAGGACGAAAGGGAGAGCCCACTATGGCGACTGAAGCCTATTGCGTGAAATGCCGCGAGAAGCGTGAGATGCGGGACGAGAAGGAGGTCACCATGAAGAATGGCAGACCGGCCCTCGAAGGCGTCTGCTCGGTCTGCGGGACCAAGCTGTTCCGGCTCAAGAGCACGAAGAAGGCGGCGACGGCCTCCTGAGGCGTGCCGTTCCGGCTTTCTCATGCAACCCCATCAGCGCTCGTTCGCGAGCTCGATGGGGTTGTTCGCGCTCGTCGCCCCGTGCAGTATCACGCCGTCATCCTGGCCGCCGCGTCGGAGCGCCCTTTGGGCGGTCATCCTGAGTAGTCCGTCCCGTCAAGCATGTCCCGTTGGCCTCCTGTCAGATGCTCCTGCTCCTTGTCATCCCGAGCGAAGCGATGGCCTTTTGAGGATTCCCGCGCGAAGCGCTCGCCGCCGCCGCCGCTGTGACACTGGGTGCCATGGTGCCGGTATCCGCAATCGGACATTTAACGTTGGACGCACTACTCAGGAGGACGGCATGGAGGCATTCTGACGCAGCCGCCTGGACGACGGCGCCAAGGATGGGACCACAGGATGGACGGCTGAGACGGGCCGTACCGGCTATCTCCGGCAACACCGTCAGCGCGCGTTCGTGAACTCGGTGGGGCTGTTCATCTTGCCGGGTCAGAGCTCTTCGTGGCTCAGGTCGTCCGGCACGGGCTCAACCCAGATCCGCTCGATGACCGGGAACGCCGCCGTGATCGGCAGCGCAAGGATGATCCCGATCACGCCGAGCAACTGCTGACCGACGAGGACTCCGACAAGGATGCTGAGCCCGGAGACCTGGAGCGTGTTGCCGTAGATCCGGGGCACCAGCAGGTAGTTCTCGATCTGCTGGTAAATCACATAGGCCGCCAGCACGATCCCGGTCGCCGGCACCGACACCGTAAGCGCCAGCAGCGCCGCCGGAACCATCGCGACCGGCACACCGATGATCGGCACAGCGTCCAGCACCCCGGCGATCACCGCCAGCAGCAGCGGCTCCGGCACCCCCACGATCGTGAGCAGGACGAACGCGAAGATCCCGAACGCCAGCGACGTGATGACCTGGCCGATCACGTACCCACTGACGACGCGGGTGATCTCGGGGAACGCCCGCCGCATCCGGAACCGGAGCTGGGGGGTGAAGTACCGCGCCAGGAAACGATAGCTGCGCTCCCCCTCCAGCAGCAGGTAGAACGTGAGAACCAGCACGAAGAAGAAGTTGGCGACCCCGCCGACCACTCCGGATCCGAGGGACAGGATCTGCCCGACGGGCAGCGAGAAACTGGAACCTTCCTCCGCCTGTGCCTGGAGATCCTGATACCACTGGTTAAGCTCGGGGTAGTTGGCGATGATCCGCTCGAACCGCGCCAGGTAGGTCGGCGCATTGTCGACGAAGTTCTGCCCCTGGGAGACGAGCGGGGGGACGACGATGAAGAAGAAGCCGGCGATCGCCCCGATCAGGATCAGGAAGACGATGCCCGCCGCCGCCGCTCGCGGCATCCCGCGTGCCTCGAGCCGCCGGACCGGGGGCAGCATCGCGAGCGAGAGGAGGAACGCCAGAAACACGAGCAGGAAGATCGGCCAGACCCGTACCAGGAGCCAGATCAGCGACAGTGTGCCGATCACGACCAGGATCGTGCGCGCCGGGATCTCGATCTTGGTGACCGTTTTCTCGGCTTCCGGTGTCTCGTCGATCGCGCCGATGATCGGCGTGACATCGGCCCAGTCAGCCTCGGGATCGTCGTCCGTATCCGGCACCGCCGGAAAGATCTCATCCTGATCGGGGGTGAGGTCGTCGGCCTCGGCTTCCCGCTCGCCGCGGATGTCCGCTTCCTCGCCTTGTTCCGTGGCTTGCTGGCGCTCGCGCTCTTCCCGCCGTCGCTCACTGTCCCGTGACGACGGACCGAACGTCACCGTCGACTCGTCGTCCGGAGCGGGGCCACGTTCCCCGTCGCCGGATGACCGCGACCAGCGTCCCCTCCTGAAATCCCGCATCCAGCTCACCCTTCGCGCCGTGTCGCCCGCCCGGGCGGCTCCCGTCCCGCTTTTCCGCGTCCTCGCCAGCTCCAGTGTAAGGGACGAACGTTCACCATGGCGGGATTGTTCATGGTTTGCGGTGGTGACGGGGGGGCACGCAGACATCGCCATCATCCACGTGTGGACGATGGCGATGTCGCGATGATGTGATTTTGGAAGGGAAGGCGCTTCGCGCCGATTCAGGACACGGGACGGCACCGATGGCGTGACGTTCGCGGGGACAACCGCGGGAGGCCACCGATGCCGCTTACAGGGCCTCCGCTACGAATGCCGCGTACCGATGCCGCTGGGCCTTGTTATTGGCAGGCCCAGTGGTTGCGCATCCCGTTCTTCCACATCCAGCCAGCCGCGTCGGCGTTGGCGACCGGATCGAAGATGTTCTGACCAGCCTTGCCGTTCGGGGTGAAGGCGAAGGTCGAGGGCATGAACTGGAAGAGCCCACTCGCCCCGCTGCTCGTGTTGACGGCCCGCGGGTCGAAATGCGACTCGCACTTGGCGACGCGGAGCATGTCCGCTCGCGGCTGCCCCCACTTGTCGGCGGCGGCGTAGATGATCGCCACCATCTCGGCATCCCGGGCGGACACGGGAACCGGGGCCGGGGCTGCGCTTACGTCGACCAGCCGGTCCGTCAGGGCCCAGCCGGTGAAGCGTGCCCAGCGCACCGGAAGATAGGCGCCGCTGGCGGCTCCCATGATATCGACCTTGGTGTTGGGCGGGAGGGTGGTGACGAGACTGTACGTCGCGGCCGGTCCGGACCGGACGTTGATCGCCGCGGTCGTCACCTTGTTGGCGGTCACCGTGGTGCCGACCGGAACCGGCGCACCCGTTGACGGCGGCGTCACTGGTGGGAGCGTCGGGCTTGGGGTCGGGGTCGTTCCGCCGCCAGTGCTGAGGTACGTCGCCGAGGCCCAGCCCTTGACGCCGTTGGAGCGGATCGGCAGGAACCCGGCCTGGGCGCCACCCATCAGCTCGACGACCGCGCCGTTCGGCATCACCGTGATCACGGCGTAGGTCGTGCCCGGTCCCCGGCGCTGGTTCAACGGCCCGTTGACGACGGTAGCGCTGCCGGTGACCGAATCCCCGACCGCGACACTGCCGCCGCTGGCGGGCGGTGTACCGGTGCCGGTGCCGTTTCCGCCAGTCGTGCTCAGGAACTGCGCGAAAGCCCAGCCGCTCGCGCCGTTGAAGGTCACCTTGGCGAAGCCGTTCGCCTGTTCACCGGTCAGTTGCACGGCGGAACCGGCCCGGAGCACCGAGATCACGCCGTCGGATGTGCTCGGCCCGCTCCGGAAGTTCAGCGATCCATCCATCACGTAGCGGGTGCCGGTCGGGCCACCGCTGGTGACACCGCCGCCACCGCCGCCGATCGAAAGGAAATCACTTGAAGCGAATCCACTGGTTCCCCGGAAGGTGACGGGAAAGAAGCCCGCCTGGGCGGCGCCGGTGACCTCGACCGCCGCGCCATTCGGGATGACCAGAAGCACCCTGTTCATCGTGCCAGGGCCGGACCGCAGATTCAGGGCGGATGTGGTTGTCGCCCCGGCGGCGTCAACCGCGGCGGGGACCGTCGCCAGCCCACCCAAGGCGATCGAAACGATCATCGCCACGGCGACCAGCCGGTAGAGCAAGCGTTGCGGATTGATGGAGAGCATCGAAGAACGAACGCGAACATGAACACCCAGCGTGGCCGCCGGTGTAGCGCGCCTTGAGGTGGGGAGAATCAAGAGACAAGCTCCTTGCCCCGGTTCGGTTCTCGGTTCCTGCGTGGCACGATCGATGAGGAGCTCTTCGAGGTCCGCCATTCGATCCGTCAGGGGAAGCGGTTCCCGTGCGAATCAGCCCATTCGCCAGGGTGCGACGTGGTGCGCTCCAGCCTGACGCACGGACTTCCACGTTCGTCTGGCGATCGTGAAGGTGACGGCGACAGGTTCGCCCGCCGATCCGAATTCCGGTGTGGTGCATCACTAAGGAAAAGTACGCTATCGCCTCGATCAACGTCCCTCAATCGTTGTCGGGGTGGGCCGAGGTCTGACTCGGGAAGGTCCAACCGACGCTGGTTGGCGCGAGATCAGCTCAGCTCGATCGGCATGAGCATACGTATGCCCATGAACGGCACGTCCGTCCCACCAGCCACGGGCGCCCGGAGTGCACTTGTTCACGACGAACTTATCCCATACCGGTCCGATCGGTGTCAACCGGGCAGCGCACCGGGCAACGCATTGGAACGCTTGCCGGGAGTGCAAGGGGCGGACACTCCGCCGCCCACCGCCGTGCGGGAATGCAGGATCAGCGGCGCGGCATCCGGAACGATCCGGAACCGGATCGTTCCGGGCGTAAACCGGACCCGCATCGTGTCGCCCTCGCGACTGACCGGCTCTGCCCCTTCCTCATCGTCTTCCCGAACCTCCACGATGTCCCGTGCGTGAAACCCCGGCGGGATGCCCCGACCGGTATCAATAACGACGCAGCCGATCCGGCCATGGACCGGCGAGACGGCGCGAATGAAGCGGGCGGCATCGACCGCCGCCCACGCCGTCGTCACCGCCAGATCGTCCGGACCGGGAATTCGTGCCCAGGGGGTAACCGAGCTGGACTGGGACGCGGATCGCGCCGCACCTCGGCGGAGGTCGGCGATGACGCGCCGGGCCAGCGCCCCGCCCCGCGACGCGAGCTCGGCTTCCAGGGACGGGATCGTGGCGTCGTCGCCGATTGGGACGGTCTCCTGGGCAAGGATCGGCCCGGTGTCGAGACCGCGTTCCATCCGGTGCACCGTCACCCCTGTCTCGCGCAGCCCCCACCGGAACGCCCAGAACACGGGCTCCGGGCCACGTCCCGCTGGCAGGAGCGAAGGATGGATGTTGAAGCCGCCGCGGCGGGGAATCCCCAGCACCGCCTGGGGAATGCGCCAGGGAAAGCAGGCCGAGACGATCGCGTCGGGAGCCAACGCGTCGAGCCTGACCAGCCACGCCCGGTCGGCAAGGATAGCGCGCGCGCCGAGATGCCAGATCGGAGTGTCATCGGGCACCATCGCAAATCCGGCCGGGCGGCCCAAGTCACTCCTGGGCTGAGCGCCGGGCACGGCGAGGACGATCGCGGCGAGATCGAGTCCGGCGGTGTCGTTCTGCGTCGCCAGCAGCGCATCGAGGAAAGCGGCGAGCGCCGCGCGCGTGAACGCGCAGGGCATCCCGAGCACGACGACGCGGACCGGTGCCCTCACGCGCGGTCCCAGGCTGTCGCGATCCGGCTCCGGAGCCACGCCACGCTCGCGTTCGCGCGGTCGATCGAGACCTCGCCAGTGTGGTCGACAACCGGGGATTCGAGGCTGATCGCCGCCCGATAGCCCCGTCCGGCGAGCTGGCCGAACCAGGCGTCGAACGGGATCGCGCCCTCTCCGGGGTGGAGGTAGCGGCGTCGTCCCGTCTCGTCGACCAGGGTGCCGTTGTAGTCCTTGATGTGGACGTGGACGACAGCATCGGCGGCCCAGAGCCAGTCCGCCGCGAAGACGGCGTCGAGCTGCCCGTGCATCGCCAGAAACTCGGTATCGATCGCGACCCGAGCCCGGGCGTCCCGCTCCAGCACGCGGCGGACAACAGCAAGAGGATCGGAGACGACGCAGGGAATGGCCTCGACCGCGAGCGTCACGCCATGGGCATCGGCGCGATCGAGCAGCGCGGGAAGGTCGTCGAGCTGGCGCTCGATCAGCGCGTCCGAATCCGGAAGCCCCCACAGGTGAAGCACGATCCGGTCGGCGCCGATCGCGGCGGTGAACCGGCAGTTATCGTCGAACCGCGAGAACGCCCGGTCGCGGATCGCGGGGTCGGGCGCGACAAGGTCCGGCCCGATCGCCTTCTCCCCATGCGTGACCGGCGTCGCCAGCCCGAGGTTGCGGAAGCGCCCGGCGATCTCGCCCAGCGCGCCGTACCAGGAGTCGTAGATCATCACTTCCAGCCCATCCGCCGCGATGCGCGCGCCGTAACGCTCGACGCGGGCCTCGTTGGTGGCGTCAGGGCCGCGCGAGATCGCGCCGGTCGAGCACAGGAGCCGGGGGATCACGGGCGATACGGTCATCGGCTGACGTTCTCCGGATAGCGCATGGGCGAGCGAGTGCGCGGCGAGCGCTGTAGTACACTCGGGCTGAGGAAAAGGACCGCAATGAGGCGTCTCGAGAGGCTTCTCGTAAAGCATCACGATCGGAGAATGTGGGAGATGGTGCGGATGGTCAACTGTATCAAGCTCGGCCGGGAGCTACCGGGGCTCGAGCGGCCTCCCTTCCCTGGGGAGCTTGGCCAGCGCATCTTCGAGAACGTGTCCGCCGACGGCTACGCCCTGTGGCAGCCGCACATGACGATCCTGATCAATCACTACGCGCTGAATCCGGCCGATCCCGAGACGCGGCGAATGCTGCGTGCGGAGATGGAAGAGTTCTTCTTCGGCGCGAACGCGCTCGTCACGGATGATCTGACGCCGCCGGATGCCGCGCCCTCGAAGGGTGGCGAATCTCCGGCCGCCGCGCCGTCGAAAGGCGGCGAGTCCCCCGCCGCCGCACCCTCCAAAGGGGGAGCCGCCCCCCGCCGCAAGTAGGGGCAGACCAACGTGTCTACCCTGTAAGCATCATCGTGCGCGCACCGTTTCATGACGCTGATATGCGCCGGATGCCGCGCCGTCGAAAGGCGGCGAGTCCCCCGCCGCCGCACCCTCCAAAGGGGGAGCCGCCCCCCGCCGCAAGTAGGGGCAGACCAACGTGTCTGCCCCTACTTGCGGCCTCGGTATCGTGTCTGCGACTGTCCCTGTAAGCGGCATCGAGCCGGTGCAGCCGGATGACCGTGCGAACCTCGTCATTCGACGCGTGCGGTTGTAAGGGATGATCCGGGATGCCGCACCAGGGCGTTGGATGAAACGAAGGCGTCGAATGCCGGGCGGACACCCTTCGCACCGCGTGCAATCGTGACGGATGGGGTGGGGTACCGCCCCTACCGACCGCCTCGCGCCGGCCGCGTGGAGGGTCGGATCATGGGAGCCGGTCAGATCGGGGACGCGGCACGGCCGGCGGCGACGCCGAAGCGCTCAGCCAGACGACGCAGCGCCGGTGAGGCATCCATCGGATCGAGATGCACGTCGAGAATGCAGACCTCTTCGCTCGCCGCGTCGGCCTCCCGCAGGGCCACGTCGAGCTGATCCTCGGTATCCACGATCCATGAGCGGCCCTTGCCGAACAGCTCTGGCAGCTTCCCGTAGTTCCAGGGCAACACATCGTTGAAGTCGCCATCGATCATCAGGCGCTCGGTAAGATACCCGGCGTTGTTGAGGATCACGACGATCGGGCTCAGGCCGTACCGGAACGACGTCGAGAGCTCGATCCCGGTCTGCTGGAACGAGCCGTCGCCCACCAGGATCAGGGGGCGGCGCTCCGGCGCGGCGAGTTGGGCGCCGATGCTGGCCGGGACCGCGAACCCGAGCGAGGCATAGAAGGCGTTGGCCAGGAAATCGTGATCCTGGCGCACAGGCAGGTCCAGCCCGCCGAACATCGCGTCGCCGGGGTCGGCGATCACCATCGTGGCGTCGCCCAGGAAGCAGCCGAGGCGCTCGAAGAGGCGGGCCGCGGTGACCGCTTCGCCTTCGTTCGCTCGCCAGGTCTCGCAAACATCCGGCTGCTCCGGTTTGGCGAGATGGGAGAAGTCCGGCAGCTCGGCGTCGGCCAAGGCGTTGACGAAGTCCTCGATCCGGACGTGATCGTAGGTGCGATAGCCGATCCGGACCTGCTCCCGCGTCGCATGGATGCAACGGTCGGGCGCGATGTCGGCCGTATTGCCGCCGAGGTTGACATCAGTCCAGAGCGGGCCGAGCAGAAGCAGGCAATCGGCCGATTCGACGTATTCCTGAACATCGGGCCGCGACATCTTGCCAGCGTAGACGCCGATGAAGCAGGGATGCTGCTCGGAGATCGCCGACTTGTCGAGCGGAGTGACGGCAGTCGGCAGCGACGCCCGCTCGATCATCGGCAGGGCGGTCGGGAGCAACCCGAAGCGAACGGCCTGGAGCCCGAGAAAGGCGACCGGGCGCTGGGCCGCGCGCAACATCCCGAGAGCATCGTCGACCGCGGCGGCCAGCGTCGCCGGATCGCTCGGCTTCCGCGCCGGTGGCCGCACCGTCGGTCGCGGCACTTCCGCCATCGTCATGTCGCGCGGGAGCTCGATGTAGACGGGGCGCTTCTGGATCAACGCGGCGGCGAACACGCGGTCGATCTCGCGGCACGCCGTTTCCGGGTCGTCGAGCACCGCCGTGGCGACCGTCAGGTGCTCGAAGATGCGGTGCTGGTTGTCGTAGCCCTTGATCACATGATGGAGCAGTGCGCCTTCGGCCTGTTCGGCCAGGCCAGGCGCGCCGCTGATCACGATCACCGGCGATTCCTCGGCGTAGGCCTGAGCGGTCGTGTTGGCGACCTTGAGCCCGCCGACGCCGTAGGTGACGACGACCGCGCCGAGTCCGCGAATCCGGGCGTAGGCGTCGGCGGCGAACCCGGCGCCCTGCTCGTCGCAGGTGTTGACGACCGTCAGCGGCCCCGCTTCGAGATGCTCGAACAGGCGCAACACGAAGTCGCCGGGCACGCCGAAGACGTGCTCGACACCATGTTCCTGAAGGCGCTCGACGAGATAATCGGCGATCCGGACGAGACCTGGTGCGGAGGAAAGCGAATCATGCCGCATTGCATGCTCCTTGGGGGCACATCGCAGCCTTGCGATGGCTCGTGACGTAGCAATCTCCCCCTGGGTTCCGGCGATGTGGCCCATGTGGGGCGTCGGGTTCCGGATGGGAAGTGCGGCAATCGTAGCATGCGAGCATGGGAGCGGTTGCTTGCCGCTCCGTCAGGGGCGGTTCCCTCCTTCCGGCCCATCTTCATTCTCCTTATACGCGCCCTCGTCCTCGTTGTCGCGCCGCTCCTCGCGGGCCACGATATCGACGGCGCGGCGCTCGGCAATCGCGTAGCCGGACATCAGGTAGACGGCGGCGGTGCCGAGCACGATCGCGATTCCGACGGCGAACCCGAGCGGGTAATCGTCCAGGCTGAAGCCGATCGCGCCGCCAATCCCAATCCCGAGAAAGAGGCCGGAGCCCCACGCGATCGCCTGACGCTGGCGTTTGAGGCTCGTTTCGGAGAGCGAAGGCTCGGGATCGGACACGTCATGGCCTCGTCATTTGATGGATGACCGACACCCGGCTGCAGGGAGAGTAGCAGCAGGAAGTGGAAGGCGCTTCGCGCTGATCCAGTACCGGCTGCAGCGCTTCGCGCTTTCGCCAGCGACGCAACTGCTGGGATGACAACGTCCCTGCAACGCGCTCTAAGCGGTTCTACAGAAGTCTTTGACCAGTGGCATCACGCGATACGGGCGACGAAAGGGTGATGTCCGTGATGTGACTGCGCAAGAACTTTTGCCAATCCACTTAGTTGTCGGAGCCGGAACGGAAGCCCCAGCGGTAGACGAGCCCGGCGGCGACCGCGACGATCAGGAGCACGATCCAGATTCCCCCATCGGTCGCGGCGATGATGACGCTGCTGGCGGCGAGGATCAGGGCGAGGACAACCACCAGCGAGATCGCCCGGGCGACGCGCGGGGGGATGCCGCCCGGCTGGGGCTCCTCGTCACCCAGATTAGCCTTCCGCGGGTCAGCCGGTCTCATGCCAGGCGGTCTCCTCTGCGTCTCAAGGGTAGCCGATGCGGCGACGGGATGCGGGCATCTGGGAGGAGGCGGAGACGATACCGCACAATGTCCGCACCGGGACAGAAGCCGGGACCGATCGGTCCCGGCTCTCCTCACCCGCTCTGACCGGCCGTGTCGACATTGACAGGATCACATGAGATGGCGAAGACCTCACGTTCCGCATCGACCGCGCCGCGTTCCGAGCCCCGCGCCGTACCCCGTGGCGTACCCCGTGGCGTACCCCGCGGCGTGATCTGGGATGTCGATGGCACCCTGATCGACTCGGCGGATGCCCATGTCGCGAGCTGGCGAGAGGTCTTCGCGCGCGAAGGGTATCCCGCGATCGAGCGCGAGACGTTCGACCGCTGGTTCGGCCGGCGCACCACGGATGTGCTGCGGGAGCACTTCGGTCCAGCCGTGGCGGAGACAGAGCTGCTCCGGATCGGCGGCGTCAAGGAAGCGCATTACCGGGAGGCGCTGGAAGCGGTCGGCGTGGAGCCGCTGCCCGGTGTCGTGGTATGGCTCGATTTTCTGGCCGAATTGGGCTGGCGGCTCGGGGTCGGCTCGTCGGCGCCGATCGCGAATCTCAACCTGATCCTGGACGTCTCCGGGCTGGCGCTCCATTTCGACGCGGTCGTGAGCCAGGATGACGTGCGGCGCGGCAAGCCCGATCCGGAGGTCTTCCTGACGGCGGCGAGCCGCCTCGAGGTCGATCCCTCCCGCGCGATCGTGGTCGAGGATGCGGCGGCCGGGATCATCGCCGCGCACCGGGCCGGGATGCGTACGGTCGGGGTCGGTCCGTATCACGCGACGCTGGGAGCGATGGTGTCGGTCGCCACGCTGGTCGACCTGCCGGAAGACACGTTCGACCTGCTTTTGAACGAACCGGTTCCCGAGATGGACGTGTCATCACCCACCACGACGGGGTAAAGCTCGTTCGCAACCGTTGCCCAATCGCTGGTCGTAGGAGCGGGCTAGCGGACATCGACGCGAACCTTTGCATGGCAATCTTGTCCGCGTATACCCGCCCGCGGCTGCGCCCGCGAACGTTTGGCATTGCGGTCGCTCCCTGACCCGGCTTGTTCATACGCGGCGTTCTCCCGAACGGCACCGTCGATCGGGGGCGTTTGCTGGCCATTCGGGAACGAACGTGAAGTTTCGCTTCACCGAAGCCGCTTACAGGGACGATACCGATGCCGCGTACACGATCGTCCCCTACAACTGTCACCTGCGGATGATTGCAAATGTGTGCGTCATCCAGGCTATGCGCCAACGGCAGTGGGTTGCGGGACTTCCCCGTCGATCGCGATGAGACGCTGGCCCAGCGCGTTGAGCTCCGCGCGCAGCTCCCCGGGGTGGACGACCGTCATCGGAAACGGCAGCTCGCTGATCCGCCAGGCGAACCAGTCGAGGTTGTCGGTCGTGCAATAGAGGCGGGTCCGCCCGTCCGTCCGGGCTTCGAGCAGCGCGGTCGGCGGCATGATGAACCGCTGGACCTCCGCGACCGGCGCGTCGACGACGATCTCGACATCCCATCCCGATCGGGTCAGGGCCAGCGAGCGGGTGACCGCCTCCTGAATGTCGAACCCGGCCGGTGGCTCGAAGGGCTGGGGCAATAGATCGATCCGTCGCACCCGATCGACCCTGAACGTGCGTGTCCCCTTCCGCAGATGACACCAGCCGTGCATGTACCAGCGCCCGTAGTAGGCAATCACGCCGTAAGGATCGACCTCGCGAGCAGTCTGGTCAGTCAGGTCGCCATCGGGTCGCCCGTATCGAATCCAGCATCGCTGATGTGTCATCGAGCCCTGGATCAGGGTCGCGAGCACCAACGGGTTGGGAAAGGCGTCCATCTCCGGCCAGGGGTTCTCGGCCATCCGGAACCCCTCGCGGATCGTCGCGATCTGGCTCGCCAGCTCCCGGGGCAGGACGCGCTCGATCTTGCCGAGCGCGTTGGCGACCGGTGTGGGCAGGGCGGCCGAGTTGGAGGTGCGGGTGTTGAGCAGCGCGACGGCGAGCCCGATCGCCTCCTCGGCGCTGAACATGAGCGGCGGCATCCGGAACCCGGGCCGCAGCCAGTAGCCCCCGGTGCGGCCCGCCGCCGGCTCGACCGGGATCCCCATGTCCTGCAGCGTGACGACGTAGCGCCGGATCGTGCGCGTGGTCACGCCCAGCTCGCGGGCGAGGGCCGGGCCGGTGATGCCGGGCCGGTCTTGCAGCAGCTCGAGCATCGCCAGCACCCGGCTCGTCGGTCGTGTCGCGTCGAGCATTTCATCACTCCCCGCTACCAGCGAAACAGGCGATAAATGCGGACCGAAGGTGTCCGCGAATGCCGCTATTCTATATCCAGAAGCAGTGAGGGAACAGCGGACGGCAGTCTCTTTCAGCAAGGAGCACAGCGATGCGATCGGAGCTTCAGGAGCGTGGCGGGAAGACGGCCCTGTTGGTGATCGATGTCCAGAACGGGGTTGTCGCCGACGGCTGGGATGCCGAAGGTGTGGTCTCGCGGATCGCCACCCTGATTGCGGCGGCGCGCGAAAGCGGGACACCGGTCGTCTACATCCAGCACGAGCAGCTGCTCGAAACCCCCGGAGGGGACAATCTGGATATCGGTTCGGACGCCTGGCGCATCCACGACGCGGTCGCTCCGCGAAATGGCGAGCCGGTCGTCGCGAAGGGGCATGGCGATGCCTTCACCGAGACGATGCTGGACGACACGCTCGCCGGTCTGAGCGCTGGGCACCTGATCCTCACCGGCGCTCAATCCGACGCCTGCGTCCGCTCGACATCGTATGGGGCATTGCGGGCAGGGTATGACATCACGCTCGTCAGCGACGCGCACACCACGTCGGATCGCCCTACCGAAGCCGGCGTCATCGCGGCGGAGCTGATCATCGCGCACCTGAACCTCGCGAACCAGTTCATCGATTATCCGGAGACGACATCGCGCGTCATCCCGCACAGCGCGGTGGCTCACGAACTGACCGCAGTTGTGACGAAGTAGTTTGGCAAGACAAAGACCCGACACAACGAGCGCGAGGCGCACCATGCTCACAGGCAACAATCTCGATCTGCTGGACGAGGCGGTGAAGGAGCACCAATCGCGAATTCAGGAGGCGGCGCGGGACGCGAGAGGTGATCGCCCGGCAGGCGGTGATTCGCACTCGCTCCGGGTCCGGCTCGGCGACCACCTGATCGCCTGGGGCGAAGCGATCCGGGGAGGACTCCGCGAGCTCCCAGGCGAGGGCCGCCGGGAGCTGCTTCCCCGCCCGTGACGAACAGCGGTGCGGACAGCGGCGCACGGCGCCGAACGGCCGTTCGGGTCCGGCTTTTCGCATGGTATATTGTGGCGTCAGCGTTGCCGCGTCCAGCCCCGAGGGTGCGGTTGGGCGAGCGGCCCTGGCGCCATAGCCAAGCGGTAAGGCACGGGTTTGCAAAACCCTGATCGTCGGTTCGAATCCGACTGGCGCCTCCAGCTCATCGCGGCGTCCCGTCCAACAGAACAATCCGCTGACGCGGTGCTCCCAGCGCCGCGACTTCTGTGTGCTCTAGGAAAGCGAGATGCCCGTGCCCAGCCCGGCCCATGAAGTGACCACCGGAAGCCGCCGCGCCTTCGACGGCAAGATGCTCCATGTCCGGGTCGACGACGTGACGATGCCGTCGGGCCGGGCAAGTGTCCGCGAGGTGATCGAGCATCCTGGCTCCGTGATCATCGTGCCGGTGACGCCCGCTGACGAGGTGCTGATGATCCGGCAGTTCCGGCACGTCACGGGGCGGGTGCTGCTGGGGCTCCCGGCCGGGCTGATAGACCCGGGCGAGGAAATCATGGCCACGGCGCGGCGGGAGCTGCGCGAGGAGACCGGCCATGAGGCGGAGTCGCTTCGGCTGCTGACGACGGTGTTCGCCAGCCCCGGCTACACGGAGGAGCGGTCGTCGATCGTGCTCGCGGAGGGCTGTCGGCCCGTGGACCGGGAGGCCGACCCGGACGAGCCGATCGAGCTGGCGCGCTACGCGGTCGGGGAGCTCCCGACGCTGCTGGTTCCCGGCGACACGGAGCTGGAGGATGCCCACGCGATGATCGGGCTGTTGTGGCTGCTGCGGCTGCGCGGGATTTGACCACTTGACTTCCCTCCAATGTTCTCCCGGAGCTGCATCGGCATGGTCACAGACTGGGCACATGACCTTGCCGAGTCCCTCCTACCTTGTCATCCAGAGCGAAGCGAAGGATCGCCGCGCGAAGCGCTTGGCGGCGCCGCCGCCAGACTCTGGATTGCTCTGCTCGAGTCCACTTCGCAATGCAGTCCCGAATCATCCGTTGGCGGATGCGGCCCATTCCATTGGTCAACCGGAGGCGTTGAATGCGAGGCGATTGCGCTCGGACGATGACAGGGATCGCCCCTGCGAGTTCATGGGATGGTTCTGGTTCAGCCAACTCGCGGGTCAGCAAGACGCTTCCCCACATTGCGGCGTTTCGTCGGACTGCGGTCCTCCTCAAGAGATCCCTCTGGTCGCTTCGCTTCCGACGGGATGACAGCGGTGGGATGGGGATGACAGCCTGAAGCGTCGAATGCCACCTGATTGCCCTGGGCGATCACCGATGCCGCTTACAAGGATCGCCTCTACGAATGCATGGAATGGTGAACGGGGGCCGGGGTCAGGTCAGCTCGCGGTGGGCGATGTCAGTGCGGAACCAACGGCCCGCGAAGGTGATCGCCCCGGCGGCGGCGTAGGCGCGATCGTGCGCCGTTCGCAGATCCGGCCCCGTCCCGACCACGGTCAGCACCCGGCCGCCGGAGGTGACGGTCGTGCCATTCTCGGATCGCGTCGTTCCGGCGTGGAAGACGAGCACGTCGTGACCCGTCACATCGCCCAGCCCGTGGATCGGGAAGCCGGTTGCATGGAAGCCAGGGTAGCCGTCGGATGCGAGCACGACGCCGACGGCGTGACCGGCGTGGGCCGGTTCCGGCGTTTCACCCAGTGTCCCATCGGCCACGGCGGTGAGGTAGGCGCAGAGGTCGCCGGTCAGCGTCGGCAGCACGACCTGGGTCTCGGGGTCGCCGAAGCGGGCGTTGAACTCGATCGCCTTCGGGCCGTCGGTGGTGAGCACGAGACCGGCGTAGAGCACGCCGCGCAGGGGTGACCCGCGCGTCGACATCTCGCGGACCGCCGGTGTCAGGATCGTGTCGCGGATGGTCGCCAGCAGGGCATCGTCGACCAGCCGGGTCGGGGAGAACGCGCCCATCCCGCCGGTGTTCGGGCCGGTGTCGCCATCGAAGGCGCGCTTGTGATCGCGGGACGGGGTGAGCACGCGGACCGCGTCGCCATCGGTGAGGGCCAGGATCGAGACCTCCGGCCCGGCCAGGAACTCCTCGATCACCACGGTCGATCCGGCCGCGCCGAAGACGCGATCCTCGATCAGCGACCCGAGTGCGGCGACGGCCTCCGCGCGGTCGGCGGCGACCGTCACGCCCTTGCCCGCCGCCAGCCCATCGGCCTTGATCACGACCGGGCCGCCCTCACCGATCTCGTCGATCGCGCGAATGCCGCGCTCCCGGTCCGTGACCGCGATCGAGCGCGCGGACGGGATGCCCGCCGCCGCCATCATCTCCTTCGCCCAAGCCTTGCTGCTCTCGATCCGGGTCGCCGCCGCGCTGTGCCCAGCGACCGCGATCCCAGCGGCGGTGAGGCGGTCGGCCAGGCCAGCGGCGAGGGGATCCTCCGGCCCGACGACGACGAGATCGACCCGGCGTTCGGAGGCGAGCCTGACCAGGGCATCGAGATCGGTGGCGGGGATGGCGACGCATTCCGCAAGGTCGGCGATCCCCGCGTTGCCGGGCGCGCAGATCAGCTCCCCGGTGCGCGCGCTCTGGCTTAGCTTCCAGACGATCGCGTGCTCGCGGCCCCCGCCGCCGACGACCAGTATTCGCAATCCCACGGTCTCGTGCTCCCCATTCCATCCTGAAACAGATGCGCGTCGCCCGCATCATACGCGCACTCCGGGATCGCGCTCGTATACTCATGAGCGCGGGGCGGCCGCACGGGCCGTCGCCCGTGCCAATGTCAATGCAGCATCACCTGGTCACCCGGATCGCAGCCATTGGCTGACTCCGGATCGAAAGGAAATCACGTTCATGGCTCTCGATCTCTCACCGGCGGATACGCGCGTTTTCCTGTTCCATTCACCGGATTCGGCCCGGAGTGCCAGCGACGCGATGGACGCGGTCAACTCCTGGCTGGGCAAGGATCGCTCCGGATCGCCCTACGCCAACCTCCGGGTTCGCGACATCAGCGTCGCCCCGGACGGCGAGGGAGGAGTCTACACCACCGTGGTCTGCACGCTCGGCCGGCTCAGCAGCGGTTCGGTCTACAGCGCGACCCCGCGCGATCAGATGGTCGAGGGTGAGCAGTAAGCTCCCGGCATCGGCGGAACCTGACACGAATACGGACACCCCCGCCAGGCGGATCATTCTCCTGATGAGCCCGGCCACCTACCGCGCGAACGCCTTCACCGAGGCCGGGGCGCGGATCGGGCTGGAGCTGGTGCGGGCGACGGACCTTCCGCCGGAGCTGGCGACGCACTGGCACGTCGCATTGGGGATCGACTTCTCCCAGCCCGAGGCGGCACTGGAGCGAATCGTCGCGGTGGCGCGCGACGAGACGGCGGCGCCGGTGCTCGCGGTGCTGGCGATCGACGACCGCGGGGCGCTGATCGCGGCCCAGGCCAGCGTGATCCTTGGGCTGTCGCATAACGACCCCGGATCGGCACTCGCCGCGCGCGACAAGTTCCTGATGCGCGAGCGGCTGACCGGAGCTGGAGTCCCGGTTCCGGAATACCGGCGCTATCCGGCGTCGACCGACCCGGTCACCGTCGCGGCTGCGGTCGCGGACGCGATCGCCTACCCGTGCGTGGTCAAGCCCCTGCTGCTCTCGGGGAGCCGGGGCGTGATCCGCGCCGACGACCCCGCCCAGTTCGTGGCCGCGTTCGCGCGGACCCGGCGGATCGTCGAAGCCAGTGGTATGGCGGCGGCCGCGAACGACATCCTCGTCGAGCGCTTCGTGCCAGGCCCCGAGGTCGCACTGGAGGGACTGTTGACGGACGGCACGTTGACGACCCTGGCTTTGTTCGACAAGCCGGATCCGCTCGACGGCCCGTTCTTCGAAGAGACGATCTACGTTACCCCGTCAAGACTGCCGCACGACATCCAGGCAGCGGTATCGGCGCGCGCGGCGGCGGCGGCGGCGGCGGTCGGGCTCCGGCATGGCCCTGTCCACGTGGAGCTGCGGATCGACCTCGATCGGGGCGAGATCTGGACGATCGAGCTGGCTGGGCGTTCGATCGGCGGACTGTGCTCGAGTGTGCTCGAATTCGGCGCCGGGGTGAATCTCGAAGAGCTGATCCTGCGTCATGCCGCCAGGCTGCCGCTTCACTCCCTGGAGCTGGCGGCGGACGCGGCGGGGGTGATGATGATCCCGATCCCGAGGGGCGGCATCCTGCGCCGCGTCGACGGGATCGACGGCGCCCTGGCGGTCGACGGGGTGACCGGGGTCGAGATCACGGCGCCGCTGAACGGGCCGATCGTGCCGCTGCCGGAAGGCGAGAGCTACCTCGGGTTCATCTTCGCCAAAGCGGAGACCCCGGCGCTGGCCGAGGCCGCGCTGCGCGAGGCCCATGCCCGCCTCACGTTCCGGATCGATCCGATGATTACACTGATCCCGGCCTGACCCCACCTGACCCGCCTGCCCCACCTGACCGAACAGGTAGGCAATCCAGCCCCATCTCGCGGTAGACACCGCCGCTCCACGTCGCTACGTTGAATCGAGTCGTGTCTCGCGTTGCGGTGGGCGTTCCATGATGGGACCGGTGCAGTGGTGCCGGTCAGTCGGTCGGTCGCCGCGATGTCCGGACGCTTCGATGAATCGCTGAATGGCTTGATTGGAACGCATGCCCCTCCTCTGCCGGGCACGCGACAGGAGTGCAGCAGGTGCCGGGTGTCGATCGCGAGCGACTGTTGCGACGGCGGGACGGGAGCGAGCAGCGAGTCACGTCGTTCGAGCTGTTCTTCGATCTCGTGTTCGTGTTCGCGATCACCCAGCTCTCCCACCTGCTCCTCGATCACCTCACGCTCCGGGGTGCGTTCCAGACGGCGATCCTGCTGGCGGCCGTCTGGTGGTCCTGGATGTACACGACGTGGCTGACGAACCGGTTCGATCCCGACCGGCTCCCCGTGCGATTGCTGCTGATCGGAATCATGTTCGTCAGCCTGATCATGTCGTCAGCGATGCCGGCGGCCTTCGACGACCGCGGGCTCATCTTCGCGGTCTCCTATGCCGCAATCCATATCGGTCGCCCACTTGCCATCCTGTTCTTCGCCGGGACCGATCATCCGTCGATCATGAACTTTATGCGCATCCTGCTCTGGTGCACCTTCGCCGGGATCGTCTGGATCGTGGGTGGGTTCGCCGACGGCTGGCTCCGGTCCGGCGTCTGGATCGCCGCGCTCGCGATCGATCTCACCGGACCGTTACTGGGCTACCGGGTTCCCGGCTTGGGCCAATCGACGACCGCCGATTGGAGCGTCAGCGGTCGTCACCTCGCGGAGCGCTGGCAGCTGTTCCTGATCCTTGCCCTCGGCGAGTCGATCATCATCACCGGAGCGACGTTCGGCGACCTCGACCCAACCGTGCTTACGGTTGTGGCCTTCGCGATGTCATTTCTTGGAAGCGTCGCCCTGTGGTGGATTTACTTTCACCGCGGTTCGGAGGCCGGCACGAACCAGATCGTCTCGTCGCCCGATCCCGGTCGCCTCGCCCGCTCGGTCTACACCTACGGGCATCTGCCACTGGTCGCCGGGGTGATCGTCGTCGCGGTCGCCGACGAGCTGGTGATCGCCCACCCGAGCGGACACCTCGACACCGCCATGATCCTGGTCCTGACCGGCGGCACCGCCCTGTTCCTCACGGGATATGTGCTCTTCCGGTGGACGATTTCCCGCACGCTCCAGCTGCCGAGCATCGCCGCGATCGCGGTTCTCGCGGTCCTTGGGCTGACCGGTTCCCGCCTCTCGCCGATCCAGCTCAGCCTGGCCGTGACCCTGGTCGTCGTCGCCACCGCGATTGGGGAAACGATCAGTCCGGATGACCGCCCCATCGTCGCCCCCGAGAGGTCATGAGCCCGCCCTTCCCGCTCCGCAGGTGCTCGCCGCGGATGCCGACTGGTACGGGATGTGCATGACCAGGGTGCACCAAGTGGGCAGGGGGCGACGCGTGTGATCCAATGCAACAAGACATCACGTTGTAGAGGGTAGTGGAGAGGCCTTCATTCTGGTGACCGCACACGAAGACGGTGACCTGATCCTGGCGATCGCTCGTCAGGATGCTGAAGCGTTGATGGCAATGTACGACCGGTACGGTCGATTGTCGTTTGCCCTGGCCTACCGAATCGTGGGGGATCCGTCCCTCGCCGAAGAGGTCGTTCAGGATGCTTTTCTGCAAGTCTGGCACCGGGCGGGCACCTTCGACCTGGCGCGCGGCGGCAATGTCCGCGGCTGGCTAATGACGATCGTGCACAACCGCTCCATCGACTATCGTCGCCGGGACCTTGACCGTCGTCCTCCCCACGTCCCGATCGACGATGTCGGTGACCTCCTCTCCGTTCCGGATGTTTGGGGTGCTGTTTCCGCCACCCTCACGCGAGAGCAGATGCGGGCGGCAGTCGATACCCTTCCGAGGGATCAGCGCCGCGCGATCGAGCTCGCGTTCTTCGACGGTCTGACTCACGGTGAAATCGCGGAGCGCGAAGATGCTCCCCTGGGGACGATCAAGGGGCGCCTCAGGCTGGGTTTGAAAAAACTGCGAGCGGTTCTGACGGCGACAGGCGACCCTGCGTTTCCGCCTCTCGCCAGTACCGAGGACGACCACCGTCGGCCCCGTTCGCGATAAGGTAACTGCGGTGGAACCGAAGGCCGACGACCAACGACATCAACCATTCAAGGATCTGCTTGGGGCGGCGGCGTTCGGAACGCTGACTGGGGACGAACACGCCCTGCTCAAGTCCCACGTCGACGGTTGCGCGGAATGCCAAGCCGAGCTTGCGGAGTTCCGGGCGATCGCCGCCACCTTGCCGGTGACGCTGGATGAGCGCGTGCCGTCGCCCGAGCTGCGGGACCGGATCGAGGCAGCGGTGCGGCAATCGCTCGTTGCGTCCAGCGCGTCCGGCGAGTCCAAGGCGTTCGCCCGCACCTGGCGGGACGCGGCCCTGCCCGCGGCTCAGGTTTCGTCACGGAACTCGGCGCCAACAGCCGTGCCGACAATGGTGAGGATGCCGGCCGGGAACGGGGCACCCGTGGCGAAGCGTGTCCCGCTGTTGTTCCGAAGCCGCTACGTGTGGGCGACCGCCGCGCTCGTGATGCTGGCGGTGCTTGGCGGCATCCTGGCTGGCAGGATGCTGTTCGCCGGCGACGACGAGGGTGGCAGCCGCGGCGAGGCGATCGCGCTCCAGATGGATCCACCGATTCCGAACGCGACCGGCGAGCTGCTGTACATGCCGGAGGCGGGTGTCTTCAAGCTGTCGATGGAGAACATGCCGGCGGCGCCCGCGGGACAGGTCTACCAAGTGTGGATGTTCGACGATAACGTGCCAGTCCCGGTCGGGATGGTGGACCAGGCGAGTGGAGCGTTCGCGGTGGCCGCCGAGCGCTCCGAATACGACATGCTCGCGATCACGGTCGAGCCCGGCCCGCTTGGAAGCCGGGCTCCGACGGGGGACCCGATCGTCACCGCCCCGCTCGAGGAATCAACCGACTCATAGGTCGTCGCCATCCTCCGCCAGACAACCGCCCGGCGGGTCGGCAACAATGCTGGCTCGCGGGCGAGCCTTCACCATCCACGGAATCCCCACGCTCCAGCGGCTTCGTGGCGCGGGATGTGCAAATCCAGCTCGAAAGCATGAGCCACATTGAATATGGAAATCGGAACAGGAGCATTCCATGGTCGCCAACCCAACCACCTGCAGCAATTGCGGCACCGAGAATGATCAGGGCCAGGATTTTTGCACGAATTGCGATCAACCGTTGACCGCCTCGGCGGACCAGGGTTTGCGGGAGAACCAGGCGGCCTAGGAGCGCGGTGGAATGATCGCCGGGGACGCGGTCGGTCTGGGTGCCGACGCCCCTCCCCTGGCCTCCGATACGGGCGTGCTCGATGACGGACCTCGACCGCTGATCTGAGGCTCGGCCAGGCGAACGTTCGGTCCTCTCCGCGCTGCCGGTCTAAAATGAGCGATTGACCTTTCCAGCGGTGCGTCGGTCAATGCTACCGTCGCGCTTGAACGTTGCGGTACGATTCGTGGCATGAAGACGAGCCACATACACAACCCGGGCGCGTGGGAGCGGGCGATGGCCGGCGACATGGACGCGGTCCGGATCGCGCCGGCTCGGCTTCGCGATCTTCGGGCGATCGCCCGGATCCAGCGCCTCGGATTCCGTCCCGGGCTCGCCTATGGCGCGTCGGCGCTGCTCTTCCTCTGGTTGACGCTGCGGTCGACGTTTCTGGTCGCCCGCGACGGCGCGCGGGGCACGGTCATCGGATGCGTGATCGCGGATCGGCATCAGGGCAACGCGCGGATCATGAACATTGCCACGCATCCGGAGCATCGCCGCCGTGGCGTGGCGCGCGAGCTGCTCCGCGCGGTCGAGCGCAGGAACCCGAACGGAGATGTGGTGCTGATGGCGGAGGAGTGGAACACCGGAGCCCAGACGCTCTACACGAGTGAGGGATTCGTGCGGGCCGGGTTCGCGCGCGATTACTACGGTCCCGGCCGCAACGGGGTCTGGATGCGGAAGCGGCGGCAGCCCGCGTCGAGTTCCGGAACCAGAATCTACGTGTAGATCAGGCCCGGAGCACGAGAAAGAGGATAGCGATGACCATCGCCAGCACGAGGCCGTTGACGGCGGCGGCGGCCCGCAGCCGCGAGCGGACGATCGCCCCCGTCTGGTTGGCGGCGTGGAGGGTCAGCACGATCGTCAGCACCAGGCCGGCCACCAGCACCACGAGCGCCACTTCCAGATTGAAGACGACGAGCGCGAGAAAGGGAGCGATCACCACGGCAAGCGTAAAGAACAACGCCTTGTAGGCTTCCCGCTTCTCCTGGCGCAGGGCCAGCATCCGGTCGGCATCTTCGCGCGTTTCACGATCGCGCCACAATTCTGTCATCAGATCATCCCGGGGAATCAAGGCGGCGGGTGAACATACGGCGCACAGCGGAAATGTACCGCGAATGAGGGGGCCGTGACGGACACATCGGCGGAGAATCGATGCGGGACAAGTGCCGGTTCCGACATCCGGGAATGGAATGCCACCAGTTACCACCGGGTCGCCAACCCGCATGTCGCCTGGGGACGTGCGGTCCTCGACCGGTTCCACCTCCGGGGTGACGAGACGGTACTCGATGCGGGCTGCGGCACGGGGCGGCTGACGGAGCTCCTCCTCGACCGGCTGCCGCGCGGCAGGGTGATCGCGCTCGATCAGTCGGCGAGCATGCTGGAGCTGGCAAGGGCCTCGCTCGAGCCTTGCTTCGGCGATCGGGTCACCTACCTGCGGCGCGACCTGCTGGACGTCGATCCGGATCGCGATCTGGAGCAGGAGGTCGACCTTGTCTTCAGCACCGCCACGTTTCACTGGGTGCGGGATCACCCGGCGCTGTTCCGGGCCATGTTCCGGGCGCTGAAACCGGGCGGGCGGTTGGTCGCCCAATGTGGCGGCGGGCCGAACATCGCCGCGATCGCGGGGCGGGCGATGGCGATCCTGCGGAGCGACCGCTACGCGCCGATCGTCGGGGACTGGCCAGGTCCGTGGAAATTCGCCAGCACGGCGACCACCGCCGATCGACTCCGGGCCGCCGGGTTCATCGAGGTCGAGACGGGGCTCGTCCATGCTCCGGTCACGATGCCGGACGCCGACGCCTATCGCGAGTTCCTGACGACGGTGGTGCTCGGTACGCACCTGGAGCGGATCGGCGACGCGGCGCTCCAGCGCGAGTTCATCGCGGCGCTGGTGGAGGTGGGTGCCCGCGATACTCCGCCGTTCGTGCTCGACTACTGGCGGCTGAACCTCCAGGCGCGGCGGCCCACCGGACGGTAGCTACGATTCCGTCTCGTCATCCTCATCTTGATGATCGCTCATGCGCTCGCGGCCCTGCGCCACGGATGAACTCCGTTGATATGTGATGCCTCGAACGGTTTCCGACGCCCGGAGCCTGGTAATGAACTCGAGGATCTCGTTCTGATCTTCCGCCATAAGCGTCAGCTTGACGACATCGTTCCCGTTACCCGGGGACTGATTGATCTGAAGCGAGCGAAGTCGAACCGTCGAGTTGGCGAGCGCACGCTTGATGTCGTCGAGCTCATCGACACCATGGACGAAATCGAGCACCACACGATGCTGCCCGGTGGGTCTCGAGAAGAACCGTCGCTCAAGCGGCTTGAGCCCAGCCTGGATCAGCAACATGAAGCCCGTGCCGACGCTGGCCAAGGCGAAAAGGCCACCACCAGCGGCAAGACCGACACCGGCGACCGCCCATACCGTCGCCGCGGTGGTGAGCCCGCGAACTGTTTTCTCGCGAAAGATGATCACCCCGGCGCCAAGAAAGCCGATCCCGCTCACGACCTGGGCCGCCAGCCGGCTCGGATCCAACCCGACGGCCACTCCGCCGATCTCGCTGGGGAATCCATACGTCGATACCACCATCATCAGCGCCGAGGCGAGTGAGACGAGCGCATGGGTGCGCAAGCCCGCCGCCCGGTCCCGCCGCTCGCGCTCGAGCCCGACGAGCCCACCGAGGATCGTCGCGACAGCGAGCCGGAACACCATGTCCCAGAACGGGAGAGCGCCCATATTCAGATCGATCTCCGGCATCCCAATTGCCTCCTGGTCAAATGTTAACGCTGAGTATCAATCTTCACGGAAGGCGTTGCCAGCAGGAAGACCGAGGGGAACAAGCCGCTCGCCCTGTCCAGCGATCCGGAGATCCACGAGGATTCCACGGTCGCTCAGTGTGGCGTGAGGCGAGGCACCCGCCTGAGATCGGGATCAGCCCTTCAGGCCAGATGTCACGAAGGTGTCGACGATCTGCTTCTGGGCCAGCGCATAGATGAGCAAAGGCGGCACGGTGGCGATGGCGGCTGTCGCCATCATCGGGCCCCACATCTGAGCCGCCTCGACATTGGCGGTGAAGAACTGCATGCCGGTAGCCAGCGTCTTCGACTCAAAGTCGTTGAGAACCAACAGAGGCCACAAGTACTGATTCCACGCTCCCAGAAATGACAGGATAGTCACCACGGCGATGGCGGGGCGGATATTCGGCATCACGATCTGCAGCAGCAGCTTGAACGTCGAAGCGCCGTCAATCCTCGCGGCGTCGAGGAGATCCTGTGGCAACTGCAGGACGCTCTGCCGCAACAGGAACACAAAGAACGCTGTCGCGGGGAGGGAGGGGATGATTACTCCTACCCAGGTGTTCATCCAGTTCAGGTTGGAGACCAGAATGTAGTTGGGCACGACCGTCACGATGCCGGGCACGATCATGGTCGCCAGGACCATGGCAAACAGGGCCTTGTCCCCACGAAACTGGAGGCGCGCAAAGGCGAACGCGGCTGGCACGCTGATCAGGATCTTTCCAAGCGTGGTGAGCACCGCGATCCCGAAGCTGTTCCAGAACCAGCGCGCCACCGGAAAATAGTCGAATGCGTCCGGGAAGTTGCGCCACGTCGGCGCATTCGGAAGCAGCCGCAGATCCTTGGTGAACACTTCATCCGCTTGCTTAAACGAGGTCGAAAGCATCCACAGAAAGGGAAAGATCGTGAAGGCACAGATCAAGATCACAATCACGTGAATCACCGGCTGGTTCCATCGCCCTTTATTGGACCGGCCATGCGAATCGATCCGAGCCATGCCGCTAGCCATAGTGCACGTGCCTTTCAACAAACCTGAACTGAATCCACGTCAGCAGGCAGGTGGCGGCAAACACAATGATTGCCACCGCACTGGCGGCACCGATCTGGAAGAACTGGAATCCCTGCTGGTAAAGGTAATAGATGATATTGGTCGTCGAATCGAACGGGCCGCCATCGGTGAGCACGTTGATCGCGCCAAAGACATCGTCATTCACCGAGATTACGGTCGTCACCAGCACGAAGAAGAAGGTGGGGGTAATCAACGGGAATCGGATCGAGCGCATGATCTGCCAGTTGTTCGCGCCATCGAGCTGGGCAGCCTCGACGTAATCCCTGGGTACTCCTTCGAGTGCCGCGAGATAAAGCAGCATATGGAATCCGAGCGTCTTCCAGGTCGCGACAATCACGATTGCCCAGATCGCCGTATCACGGTCCGATAACCAATGGACACGCTCGACTCCAAACTCCGCGAGCACCTTGTTCAGAATTCCCTGGAGCGGGTTGAAGATCCAGAGCCACATCACCGCCGCGACCGAATAGGCGATGATGGTGGGGGAGAACAGCATGATTCGGTAACTGGTTTGCAGCCTCGATTTTGGAATCTGCCAAAGCAGCAGGGCCAATCCAAGAGGCAGGAAAACCTGTAGCGGCACGAGGGTGACGGTATAGAAGAGCGTTCCGCCCAATGCGCGGATGAAGCGTGGATCATCCGGCAGCCGGGTGAAATTGTCCCAACCCACAAAATGCTTGTCCGGGCGAACGAAATTCCAGTCAAAGAACGACAGATAAACTGAATAAATCAGCGGCCAGTAGATAAAAAGCGCGATGAGAATAAGCAGCGGCGCGATGAGAAGATACGGTGCCATACCCTCACCGAGCCGATACCAGGTCCATGCGCGCCTGGTGGCAACCGGTTGTGTTCCCTGCATGGCAGACTGGTCAGAGCTTGTGACAGCCATGCGATCCCCTTTTCGGTACTGTACAGACAGGATCAGGACCGGGCATGCCCGGTCCTGATCCTGCCCAACCCTTTACGCGCCGATGATCGCGTTGATTTCCTCGAGGGCCTTGTTCACGCCTTCTTCAACGGAGATGTCGTTGGCCCACATGCGTTCGCAGTAGACATCCCAGGTGGAGCCAGCCTCAACGCCACGGGCACTCGGCCAGTTGGTTTCGCGTACGAGTCCCTGGTCGAACTGAGCGTACGCCGGCTCCTGGCCCGGAAGTCGCTCGAGCTCGAGCCTGGAGATGTTGACGTATCCCGTCTGGTTCCAGATCGAGTAGCCTTCCTCGCTCCCACAGAACGTCAGGAATTCGACGATTGCCGCGTACTTCGACTCATCATCCGAAAACACGCCCAGGAACGATCCACCAGTCGAGGCAATCACCGGCTTGTCGCCGAACTTCGGCCAGGTAGACGTGCCAAGGGTGAACTTCACGTCGTTGGTAAGGCCGTTGAGACTGGCCACGCTGGAGTGCAGAACCGCGGTGGATCCGGCCACGAACGACGGCCGGAGCTCGTCACGCGTGCCACGATCGTAAAGACCAGCCTTGTCGAGATCGGCAATTGTCTGCATCGCTTCCTTGGCCTCATCGCTGGTGAAGCCGAAGGTACCGTCGTCGTTCAGCACGCGGCCGCCATTGCTCTGGATGATGGTCTGGGCGGGCCAGTCCTTGTTGTAGGAAAGCGCGAGGACCGGATTGCCGCCAAGCGCTTCCTGGAGCTTCTCCGCCTCGGTCGCAAAGCTTGCCCAGGTATCGAAGGCGACGGCCGGATCGACACCCGCCGCCTTGAAGACATCGGCGTTGTAATAGAGGATCGGAGTCGAGAGGCCCCACGGGAACCCGTACACCTTGTCGTCCTTGGTGACCAGCTCCCACGCCGATTCGGCCATCGATGCCTGGAGACCGGCGAACTGATCGCCGGCGATGGTTGGCAACTCCTTGACGCCGAGCCCTTCGACCGCGTAGTTGAGGAACGCCCATGGCACGCTCACGAGGTCCGGCGGATTGCCGGCGGCGATATCGGCCTGGGTTTTCTGCAGCGTCTCGTAGTAGGTGCCAGGGGTGAATGACGTCACCGTAACAGTCGTGCTCTTGGCATTGAACGCATCGATCACCTGGGTCATCGGGGCCGGCGTCGCCGCCGGAGTACCGCCCGGCGGAGTGCCCCAGATGTGGTAGATCGTGATCTCGGTCTTGGCCTGAGCGATGGTTGCGTCTGTGACCGTGCTGTTTCCTGGTGCCGCACCGGCTCCGCCGGTTCCCGCGAGCGCGGCCGCTCCGGCCATAGCCGCGGCCCGTCCTACCAGTCGCCTTCGTGAAATCTCAGCCATGGATGATCTCCTTTTTGTGACGGGTATTTCTTCTCGTTACCGGACACCGGTAACCGTTCGAACTCTGCGAGGACTTGTGTGGTGACGCTCACTCCTTGCGGCCCCAGCGCGAGCACAAGAGATCTCGCGCCCCGGCCTGATCGATCACGAGTGACTTTACGATCTCACCGCGGATCGCCGCCCGCAACGCCCGTGCTCGCGAGGGTCCGCTCACGACAGCCGCCACGTCACGACACTCCCGCAGCACGTCGAGCCCAATGCTCACGACACAATCGCGAAGTTCTGATGCGCATTCCTGGCCATGCTCGTTGAAAAAACGACCGCATATCTCACCGACCGCGCCGGCGGCTCGGACCTCCTCAAACGCCTCCTTTTTCAGCACGCCACGCTCGACGATGACTGACTCGTCCAGCGTTCCGACGCCGACGAGCGCAATATCCAGCGAATCGAACGCATTCCAGACCGAACGAATTTCATCGTGCGCCAGAAACAGGTCGCGGGCCCGCTGGCTCTGCGCAAACGCCGGAGCATTCAGGGTCAGAAACGTTCCCTGGAACCGCCGTGCCAGGGTCCGGCTCAGCTCCGACGCGTCAACTCTGCCCGGACTTGATCCGAACATCCCCATTAATTGGACGAACGCCAGACCAGCAACATCTTTCCGCGGCCTGGTGTTTTGGACCAACTCACCGAGGGTTCGCCCGCCCGCCAGGCCTACCAGACGCTGGCCGCCAATCCATTCGGCGACGACCGGCGCCGCGAAGTAGCCGACTGTGCGGCGGGTAGGGACAGGGCTACCAGTTATGTCCCGAACCACGATTGCATTGCGCAGCTTGAACCTGTTGACGAGCTGACGTTCAAGATCCCGATCCCGCGGATCGAATTCGTCAACCGAGATCCGGACGATGCCTCGCTGCCGTGCGGTTGTCAGCAAGCGGGACACGGTCGAACGCGAGACTCCACAGATATTGGCGATCTCGCCCTGCCCGAGCCCATCCAGGTAGTACATGCGCGCCACCGAGGTGATAAGCGCGCAGCTTTGGTCAGCCACGGTTACGCGGCACCTCCAGCCTGCACTGAAATTCACGCACGTTTTGCACCGTTCTTCTACGCTAGCCGCTGCCATGAACTGTGTCAACGCATCGAAGACGATTTGCACATTCGTGCAAGCACAACCGTGCACAACGCCACTTCGCTTGTGGTTCCGGAGGAGAGATCGGTACGTCCAGCACCAAAAACGTTCTCCGTGGTCTGGAGGGAAGCGCGCCCGTTCAGGCTGTCACCGAGCACGGGACGAGCATTCCACGGACGGGATGGTCACCGTGTGATGCTGGAGGACTCTGGTGGTCCGATGTCGTGACTATGACGAGAGTACTCAGCTCTGGCGAGGACATCGGCACGGCTGCCCGGCAGCACCTCGTTGGCGGTGATCGCCGTTCCGATCGCGGCGCCGGAGATCAGCAAACCGCATTTCGCCGCCGCTACGCGATCGAGGCTATCCCACTCGCCCAATACCCGCCGGGCGCGAACACCTGATCCACCAGGTTATCGAACACGCCCATTTCGCACACGAGGTCGTACACGGTGTAGCGGCGACGAATCCGCCGCGCTGGAACATAGCTGGCGCGAATGTTCTCCGGTGTCAGCCCGATCTGCCAAGGGTCGGTTGGGCATCCTCCAGCCTCGAGATGATCACGAAGGCTCTCAGCCGTCATCAGCTGTTCTTCCAGCCGTGATTTCAACTCCGGCCAGATGGCACGCAGCATCGTCAGCCGCTCGCGCAAGGCGTCCGGGGTCACATGCTTGGCGCGGCATTCCTCCAGTGCCCGCTCGATCAGTGCCGGCGAGTTCTCCATCCTCTCGATGTCCGCCTCCATCTGCCGCAAGGAGGGCCATTTCGCCACGGCCGCCTCGACATCGACCGCTGTCCAGTCATGCGCCAGCAGGCGCTCATAGAGTGCCGTGGAGAAGATCGAACCGAGCCCTACCTTGAACCCATGGGACACGAGCTCGCCCTCGTGCTCGAGTCCGCGCATCTCCCAAAGGTGACTGAACTGATGTTCGCTTCCCGATGCGCACCGTGTCGAACCGGAAACCTGGATCGCGAGACCGGTCATGATCAGTCCGAAGAACAACTTCTCGATTGACGCTGGCTGTCCCGCCAGGAACCGGGCGGGATCGGTGATCATCGACCGCAACGGCCCTTGTACCATGTCCCAGACAGCGGGCACGATCGGCTCGATGCCAAGCGCATCGGCCAGAATCCAGTCAGCGCCGGCCGTGACCTTGCCGACCAAGTCCCCGTAGCCAGAGGCAGTCAGTGCCGCGGGCGCGGAGCAAAGCACGTCGAGATCGGCGATCACCGCCACGGGGGCAGCGCATTCGAACGTCCGTTTCACGCCGTTGTGGATCAGGGCGGCGCCCGACGCGGCGTAGCCGTCCATCGACGCGGCCGTAGCCACGGCGATATAGGGCAGTCCACCTTCGTGAGCCGCCCGCTTGGTCAAGTCGTTGATCGATCCGGCTCCGACCGCAATCGGGAGGATCGATTCCCCCCTTCCCTCGAAATGGGCGCGGATGGATGCCACGTGGCGGGTATCGGGCCGCAACATTGGCGACGCGGAAAACACGAGCGGCTCGCGGATCGGATGACCCGTCAATGCAAGCGACGCGATCACCCGCTCGGCGGCAATCGCGTATGTGGTTTCGTCCGCCACGATAACGACCGGACGATCCGGGAACAGCATGGACACGAGCGTGCGGACCGACTCCATTCCCCCCGGCTCGACCACCAGGTGACGGGTCGTGGAAGCTTGCGCAAGCACCGAATCTATGAGCGATCGACTCATCTGCTGTGTCATTGCGTTGTCTGTCCCGACCCGGTCATGCGTGTTGTCGTTGCGATCTCCGCTCGTATTTGCGTGCACCGTGACCACCGCTTGCCATTGGGTTGCACGCTCACCCTCAGAGAACATGCGTGCATGCACATCGTTGCACCAACATGCCATACGATAGGATCAGGAGCAGTGGGCGTCAACGAATCTTAGGTCGTCTGCACCAACGTGCGGATCCGGGATGTCCATTCGCCTATCCCGATTCAGGAGAAGCTAGACCTGTGCGATCCCGCTTCATCGTCCCCGGAGCCCCATCCCGTCTCTTTGCGGGATACATCTTCGATCTCGACGGAACGATCTACCTCGGGGACGAACCCCTGCCGGGTTCTCGCGATGTGATTGCCGCGATCCGGACGGCCAGATCCAGGTTGCTCTTCCTCTCCAACAACCCAACGCGGGACGCCGGGACCTACACCACAAAGCTCGGCGGAATGGGCATCGCGATCGAGCCGAACGAGGTTTTGACCACGGTGACGACAATGACGGAGTGGCTGGTTCGTTTCCATCCGGAAGCGACGGTGTTCCCGATCAGTGAAGAGCCGCTCAAGCGATCCCTGATGAACGCCGGAATCCGGATCTCGGAGGACCCAGCCCGGATTGACATCGTGGTCGCCTCCTACGATCGCGGGTTCGACTATCGAAAGCTTCAGATCGCGTTCGATGCGATCCATGTCCACAAGCGGGCACGGCTGGTGACGACCAATCCCGATCGCTTCTGCCCCTTCCCGGGCGGTCGGGGCGAACCGGACGCGGCGGCGATCGTTGGGGCGATCGAGGGCTGTACCGGGGTCCGCTGCGAGCAGAACGTCGGCAAGCCCGACCGGTTCATGCTCGAGGCGGCGCTCGCCCGTCTCGGTTTGACCGCTGACGAGTGCCTCCTGATCGGGGATCGGTTGACAACGGACATCCGGATGGCAAATGCCGCCGGAATGCCGTCCGCCCTCGTCTTGACGGGAGAGACGACGATGGAGATGCTGACGAGGAATCTGGGTGGGGACCGTCCGGACTGGGTTCTGGACCGAATCGATGCGCTCTTGCCATCGTCACACCATGAAGGGTAATCCGTTCGAGATGCAGCTTATTGGCCATCGCGGCGCCCGCTTCGAAGCCCCAGAGAATACGTTGGCCGGGTTTCGGCATGCGATCGGTCTTGGGTTGACCGCGGTGGAGTTCGATGTCCGAATGACCCGCGACGGCGAGCTGGTCGTGATCCACGACGCCACCGTCGACCGCACCACCGATGGAACGGGGGACGTTTCCTCGTTCTCCCTCGCCGCGCTTCAGGCACTGGATGCCCGGGCGGCGTTCCCGGACTGGCCCGAGCCGTGCCGGATTCCGACACTGTCCGACGTGCTCGATGTCGTCGATGGGCTGCTCTCGCTCCTGATCGAGCTCAAGCATGATGATCCGGCCCGGCTCGAGCCGATCGTGGCCGGGATCGTGGCCGAGGTCCGCGATCGTGGGCTGACCGATCGGGCAGTCATGACATCGTTCGATCCGGTGGCGCTGGAGATCATGCAACGCACGGCCCCCGAGCTGAGGATCGGCCTGATCGGGGAATGGGACACGCGGGCATTCATCGACAGCGCGCTCCGGCTCGGCGCGTTCCAGGGCGATGCCCGGCATACCACATCGTCCCCGGAAATCATCGCCGCCGCCCAGGACGCGGGGTTGAGGATGATCTGCTGGCCGTGCAACTCGGTGGAGGACTTCCACAAACTGGCCGACTGGGGTGTCGATGCCATCACATCCGACACCCCGACGCTGCTCCTGTCGCTGCTCGCTGCCGGGGCCGGAAGGGTGAACGATGCCGGAACGACTCGCTGACATCAACGGCGCCCGGATCTGGCTTGCGGAAACGGGACGGGGCGATCCCGTTATGCTCTGCAACGGTGGGCCGGGCTGTTGCGATTACCTGGAGCCGGTGGCGTCGATGATCGACGACCGCGCGCGCGTCTACCGTTGGGAACAGCGGGGATGCGGACGATCGTCAGCCGCCGGTCCGTTCGACCTGGAGACGACGCTGCGTGACCTCGACGGACTTCGCGAGGCGCTCGGTCACGAGCGCTGGATCGTCGGCGGTCATTCGTGGGGGGCGACGCTGGCGCTCACCTACGCGCTGGCGTATTCCCAACGCACCCCGGCGGCGATCATGATCGCGGGCGCCGGGCTCCAGAACGACCGTTCCTGGAGCGACGCCTATCATGCGGGCGATGAGGCCGGGCTGGATCAGGTTCCGCCAATGGCCTATCCGTACAACCCCGAGGTGAATCAGGTGATGAACGCCGAAACCAAGGCGTACATCCGACGACCCAGACTCTGGAGGGATCTTGCCAACCTCCAGGTTCCGGTGCTGATCGTCGATGGCAGCGACGATATCCGGCCATCGTGACCGAACGAACAGATCGCGGCGCTCCTGCCGAACAGCGAGTATCACAAGATCAACGGCGCCGGGCACTGCCCATGGTTGACGCACGCCGGCGAGCTGCGTGGCCATCTGCAAGGATTCCTGACCACGTCGTCCGACCGCAACCACGATCGCGCCTGGAGGTAGTCATTCATGCCGACCGATCCTATCAGGGACCAGCTCCTGGCCGCGCTCGACGGCGGCCATGCCTACATGACGTTCGAGGAGGCCGTTGCCGGCTTCCCGCCCGGGCAGTTCAACACCAAACCGGCCAACGTTCCCTATTCGTTCTGGCACATTCTCGACCACATGCGCCGCGTCAATCGCGACATCCTGGACTACATCCGGGAAGACACCTATCGGGCGGGAACGTGGCCCGACGACTACTGGGCGGAACCGGACGCGCAGGCGGACGAGGCGGCCTGGAACGAGACGCTGCGGCTGATCCGGTCGGACATGGCATCGCTCCGCGAGCTCGTCGCCGATCCCGCCACCGACCTGAATGCGCCCGTCCGCAATGCGGGGGGTCATGCCGATCACACGCTCGTGCGCGAAGCGCTGCTGGTGATCGAGCACAACGCGTACCACATCGGTGAGTTCGCGGTGTTGCGGCAGGTCGCCGGAGCCTGGCCCGCGGATCGGGACGAGAGCTGACCCACGTGGCTCCCGCTCAGGGCGATGTCGCCGTCCGCAGGCGTGGATCCAGGAGGTCGCGGATCGCGTCGCCGAACATGTTGATGCAAAGCACCAGGAGGCCGAGCGCCAGCCCGGGGAAGAGGACCGCCCACGGCGCGAGCTCCATCGCTGTCCGGTTCTCGCTGAGCATCGATCCAAGCGACGGCGTCGGCGGCACCGCGCCCAGCCCGAGGTAGCTCAGAGCCGCCTCCAGGATCACCGCGCCGGACATGCTCAACGCGAGCTGGACGAGAATCGGCGCCGCCACGTTCGGCAGGATGTGGCGGATCAGGATCCGGCTCGTCGACGATCCGGCGGCGACCGACGCCTGCACGAACTCGACGTGCTTGAGCGACAGCGTCGAGCCGCGCACAATGCGGGCGAAGATCGGAGTCTGGATCAGCGCGATCGCGAGAACGATGCTCCGGAATCCCGCTCCCCAGATCGTGACGATCAGGATCGCGAGCAGGATCGACGGGAACGAGAAGAGCACATCCATCAGGCGCATCGTCAGGTACTCCCGCCAGCTCCCGAGATAGCCCGCGATCAGTCCCAGCATCGTCCCGACCGCCGCGGCCGCCAGCACTGAGAGGACTCCGACCCCGAGCGAGATCCGGGCGCCGAAGAGGATCCGGCTCAGGACATCGCGGCCGTAGACATCCGTGCCGAGCCAGCCGGCTTCGCCCGGCGACTGGAGGCGATCGACCGGCGACATGTCGATCGGGTCGCCGGGCGCGACGAGCGGCGCGGCGATCGCGAGCACGACGAAGATGGCCAGCGCGATCCCGGCGATCAGCCCGATCTTGTTCCGCCGGACGAGCAGCCGGAGGAACGAGGGACGGGCGCGCAAGAGCGGCTGGTCGTCCGCCGGAGTCGCCATCAGCCGCGCACCCGGATCCGCGGATCGACGAGGCCGTAGGTGAGATCGGTCAGGAGGTTGATCAGCACGAAGGCGGCGGCGATGAAGAGGGTCGTGCCCTGGACGAGCGGGTAATCGCGCTGCGAGACGGCATCCAGCGCCAGCCGCCCGATGCCGGGGACGGCGAAGATCTGCTCGACGATGACCGTGCCACCGAGAAGATAACCGGTCTGGATCCCGACGACCGTGATCACCGGGACGAGCGCGTTACGCACGGCGTGGCTCATCACAACGACTCGCGGGGCGAGCCCCTTGGCGCGGGCGACCGTCAGATAGTCCCGGCCCAGCTCCTCCAGCACGGCAGAGCGGGTCATCCGCATGATCGACGCGGCGAGCAGGCTCCCGAGCGCGATCGTTGGCAGCACGAGCGACTTGAGATTGGCGACGAGCCCGTCGGCGAGGGGAACGAATCCGGTTGTCGGGAGCACAGGCCATCTGGTCGAGACGAAGAGGATGAGCAGGGTGCCGATCAGGAAGTTGGGCACGGACAGCCCGATCAGCGCGATTACCCGAATCACCACGTCGATCGCGCCACCGCGCCGGACAGCGGCCAGGATTCCGGCCGGGATCGCCAGCAGCAGCGAGAAGACCGTCGCCAGCCCGGCCAGCTCCAGCGTGACCGGGAGGCGGCGCAGGATCTCGCCCGCGACCGGTTCCCCGGTCCGGAGCGAGGTTCCCATGTTGCCGCGGAGCGTGTTCCCGAGCCACAGCAGATACTGGACCGGCACCGGCCTGTCGAGCCCATACGAGCGGGCGATCTCGTCGCGCTGAGCCTGTCCGACATCCGGGCCGATCCCAATCAGGACATCGACGAAGTTGCCGGGGATCAGCCGCATCGCCCCAAAAACGAGAATCGAGATGCCGAGCAGCGTCGGCAGGAAGACCGTAAGCACCCGGCGCGCGAGAAAGGCGATCATGTGAAACAAGACCTTCTGAGTACTCTGTCCAAGGCAGATCGTCATTCAGAGCGCAGCGATGAATCTCTGCGCGAAGCGCATGTCGGCGCAGCCGACCGTCTCGCCTGCCGCGCCCCATTTAGAGCACCTTTCAAAACCCTTTGCGAGGGCGGTTCGGAGAGGTCGTCGTAGCACAAACGACCGACAATTCGCGCCAGATAAGCCGGATGGCTCTCTACGCGCCGCAGCGCTAGCCAGTTTTGAAACGCACTCTTAGTCCGCTACGCGGATCGGCTTCGCCGAGTGATCCTTCGGTCGCTGCGCTCCCTCTGGATGACGGCAGGAAAGAATGCCAGAAAGCCTTGGGCAGTGTACTGAGGTCACTCCAGCTCTACGTTGGGCAGTGTACTGAGGCCACTCCAGCCCTACCTTGGCCACCACAAGGGTGGCCACTACACGCCCGCGGAATGGTGACCGGCCAATTCATTGAACGGCCCAGGTGTTCGTCCCCCCGGTCAGGAGACGGTCGTCTCTTTCAGCGTCGCCCAGGTCTGGGACGATGACGGCGCGAATCCGCTGACGGTGTCCCGCGTCGCGAAGTAGGCCGTGCGGGTGCTGACGAAGACGGCGGGAGCCGCCTCCGCGATCACGGTCTCCAGCTCCTGGTACGTCGTCTTGCGGGCCGCCGGGTCCACCGTCGTGCGCCCGGTATCGAGCAGCTCGTCGGCCTTTGGGTCGCTGAACTGGAAGGCGTTGACCGAGGCGTCGGTGTAGAAGGCGGGGTAGAGTGCCCGGTCAGGATCGTTGCCGGATCCGTTGAAGCTGACGAAGGCATCGAAATCACGAGCGATCCAGCGTTCGATGAACGTTGCCCATTCGACCTGCTCCAGCTCGGCGGTGACACCGATTTGCTTCAACTGATCCTGAATCACGAGGGCGATGGCGACGAACTCGGGATAGAGCTGCCCGACCAGAATCCTGAACGTCAGCCCCGATTGGCCGGCCGCCTCCAGCATCGAGGTCGCCTCGTCCGTGCTCACCGCGTAGTTCGGCAACGCGTCGACGGGCTGCGCCCAATCTCCGAGCGTCGGGACCAGCGGCCCGGTCACCTGCCCGTTGCCGAAGAAGACGGCATCGACGATCGCCTGGCGGTCGATCGCCTTGCTCAGCGCCTGGCGGACCTCGACGGTGTCGAACGGGGCCCGCTTGCAGTTGAACCCGAGCAGGTAGTAATCGGTCGTGTCCTGCTCGAGCACGACCACGCCCTCGCTGGAGGTCGCGGAACCGACCGAGACGGGATCGGCGAGCGTCGTCAGGCCGATCTCACCGGTCCGGATCGCCGCCAGCCGCCCCGGCTCGTCGGGCAGGATGCGGTAGATCAAGGTCGCCAGCTTCGGCGTCTCGGGCTCCCAGTACCCGGGATGGGCGGTGAGGGTCGTCTGGGTGTCGGCCTGGACCTCCTGAAGCGCGAAGGCGCCGGTCCCGACCATCGTGGACGTGAAATCGATCGCCTCGGTCGTCTTCGGCAGAATCGAGGAAAAGGCGGCGGAGAGCGTCGCCAGGAATGGACCGTATGGCGTCTTGAGCGTGAAGGTCACGGTCCGCTCGTCGGTCGCCTCGATCGAGGCGACCGGCTCGAACTGGGTCGACCAGGCGGAGGCGGTGGCCGGGTCGATGATCCGGTCGAAGGTGAACTTCACGTCTTCGGCGGTCAGCGGCTGGCCGTTGTGGAAGGTCACGCCCTCGCGAAGGGTGAAGACCCAGGTCAGCTCGTCCGGATCGTCCCAGGATTCGGCGAGCTCCGGCTGGGGCTGGCCCGCGTCGTCGAAGCGGACGAGCCGCTCGTAGACGACGCTGAGGAGATCGATGCTGGAGGTCGCGGTGACGATTGCCGGGTCGTAGCCGACCGCTTCGAGCGCCTTGCCGATCACCAGCTCCCCACTCGCGGAGCTACCTCCGATGGCCGGGGTGGCCCCCTGCGCGAAGGCCCCGCTGGCGGAACCGAGGCCGCCCGCAAGGGCGACTCCGCCAGCGGCAACCTTGACGAGATTCCGGCGGTTGATCGAGGTCTGGTCCATGGTTCTGTGTCTCCTGGGTGGGCGTTGGGAAGTCGTCTCTCCGACAGGGCATTATCCACAATTGCGGGCACCCGTACATACGCCGCGTTGTAACTCCGGGGAGCGGAGCGGACGACACCTCCGGCCCGTTATCCCTCCCCATACCGTCATTCTGACGCGAAGCGAAGAATCTCCGCGCGAAGCGCTTGACAGCGTAGCCGTCACGGCCTCAGGTGCATGCTATCCACGTCCGCTTCGCGGATCGGCTTCGCCGGGGGATGCTTTCCTTCGGTCAGCATGACGAGAATGGGGATGGCTGACCAAACGCCCCGAACGACGAACAGGCGTGCACAGGTCGCGTCAGCCTGAAGGCAACTGCAAGCGAATTCGAGCCAGTGACCTACCCAAGGCGGGTGAGCTTGCCAAGGGGTACCGCCCGTGAGGCGCCGGTCGCGCCGGGGACGTTGGTCGGGAAGCCGGCCAGGCTATCGTGCGCCATCAGCGCGAAGGCGATCGCCTCCTTGGCGTCACCGTCGTAACCGACGGCGTCCGTCGCCATCACCGGGATCGGGGCCAGCGCCTCGCCGAGCATCCGCATCAGGGTCGGGTTGCGGCTCCCTCCCCCATTGACGAGCACCTCGTCCGGCAGTCGCGGCAGCCGGCACCGGTAGCTGTCCACGATCGAGCGCGCGGTGTATGCCGTCGCGGTCGCGATCAGGTCCAGCCCACGCTGACGGGCCGCTTCGTCGGACCCGTCGAGCGCGCCTTCTGGCAGTCCGGCATCGGCGATCAGCCCGCGGCATTGGGCCATGCCGTAATACTCGCGGCCGGTCGTCTTCGGCGGCGCGAGATCGAGGTAGGGATCGCGGAGCAGCGTTGTCAGCAGTGCGTCATCGACGGTGCCCACCGTGCCGAGCAGGCCGTCGCGGTCGAACATTTGGCGCCCGCCCGTGAGCAACGTGACGAGGCCGTCGATCAGGATGTTGCCGGGCCCGGTGTCGAAGGCGATCACATCGTCGACCCCACCCCCGGCCGGAAGCCAGGTCAGGTTGCCGATCCCGCCGATGTTCTGGACACACCGGCTTGCCGTCCGGTCGCCGAGCACCGCCCAGTCGAAATAGGACGCCAGCGGAGCTCCCTGCCCCCCCACCGCCATGTCGGCGACGCGAAAATCCGCCATGACGGGTGCGCCGGTGCGGGCCGCGATCACCGCCGCCTCGCTGATCTGGAGCGTCGATGGCGTGGAGAGGGGGACGTCCGGGTCGGCTTCCGGCTGGTGCCAGACGGTCTGCCCGTGCGAGCCGATCACCTCGACCTCGCCGAGATCGATCCCGGCGCGTCCGCAGACGGCCAGCGTCGCGTCCGCGAAGCACTCCCCGACCACGACGTTCAGCGAGCAGAGGCGCTGGACCGCATTGGCCTGATCGTCGTAGAGACCCAGGAGCTCGGCGCGGACGGCGTCGGGATACGGCACCGTCTCGAACGCGAGCAGCTCCGGCGTCGTTCCCTGGCCGTTGCCGGCGATGCGGACGACGGCGACATCGATCCCATCGACCGAGGTGCCGGAGATGAGGCCGATGCAGATCGCCCCCGCCGCGCTGTTTGATGGTGTCATGACGCCTTCTCTCGTTCGCGGGACGACTACAACAGGTTGCAGCATGGTTGACCGGAGGATGCGGAAGGCGCTTCGCGCCAATGAAAAAACCGGCTGCAGCGCTATGCGCTTCCACCGGGAGGTCCCTCGTCGCGGAGTTTATCCAGAGCGAAGCGTGGGACCGTCCCTCGGGATGACAAGCATTCCGCACCGTCCCTAGCCGTCCGTGATCGCGGCGGCGACCGAGGCGGTGAAGGCGGCCCGCGTCTCCAGGTAATCGTTCGTCACGGTGGGGTGCACGCGATTGGTCAGGAGCACGATCAGGAGATCGCGGTCGGGGTCGATCCAGAGCGATGTCCCGGTGAAGCCGGTGTGGCCGAAGGCGTTCCGGCTCAACCCGCGCCCGGAATCCGAAATCTCCTCGGGTGTGCCGGGCTCTGGCAGAAGCCGCCAGCCCAGCCCCCGCCGCTCGGTCTCGCCCGCGATCGCGATCTGATTGGCGCGCGCGCCGGCGACGATCGGTTCCGGCAGGATGCGCGCGTCGCCGAGGATGCCTCCATTGAGCCAGGCCTGGCCGTAGCGCGCGAGATCAAGCGCGGTGCCGAAGAGCCCGGCATGCCCGGCGACGCCGCCGAAGCCGTACCAGGCGTTGCCGTCGTGGACCTCACCCCGGATCAGCCCCTGCCGCCAGCCACCACCGACCGGTGCGCCAGCGGGTTCCTTGCCGGCCTCGAACGAATTGCCGATCTCGGTCGCCGCGACCCGCGACCGGAGCGCCCTCGGCGGCGTGAACATGGTGTCGGCCATCCCCAGCGGCGCGAAGATCTCCCGCCCCGCGTAGACCGAGACCGGGTCGCCGGTGACGCGGCGGACGACCTCGCCGAGCGTGATGAAGCTTGGATCGCTGTAGATCACCTGCCCGCCTGGTGTGTGCTCCGGCTGGGTCGCGGCGAAATCCGCGAGATAGGCATCAGGGCCGGTCGCGGTGAGGAAGACCGGGCGCCAGGCGCTGAGCCCCGCCGAATGGCTCATCAGGCGGCGGATCGTGACCTCCCGCTTCGCGCCCTCGGTCCCAAACTCCGGGATGATCTCGCCGACCGGCCCGTCCAGCGCGATCCGACCGTCCGCGACGAGCCGCAGGATCGACGGGGTCGTGGCGACGACCTTGGTCAGCGAGGCGAGGTCGAAGATCGCGTCAGCGCCCATCGGCGAGCGCTGGTCCTCCGGCTCGCGGACGGCCCAGCCGGTCGCGCGGTGCAGGACGATCTGGCCGTGGCGAACGATCAGGGCGACGGCGCCGCCGTACTGATGGGTGCCGGCCCCGCGTACGAGCGAGACCCATGCCCGTTCGATCGCGTCGCCGTCGAAGCCGGCATCGACAGGGTTCCGGCGCTCCAGGGTCGTCATGTGCGCTCCACGTTGGGAAGGAAGGGCGAAAGCTCGATCGCCCCGTCGGCGGCGAGGGCGGCGATTTCCCCCTCGTTATATCCCAGCCCGGCCAGGATCTCGCCGGTGTGCTGGCCAAGGGTCGGCGGGCCGTGCCGGATTCCAGGCGGCTGGCGATCGAGATGGTAGGGCATGCCGGGCACGGTCACCTCGCCGAGCGTGGCGTGCGGCACGGTCCGGATCAGGTGTTGGTCGGCCACCTGCGGGTCGGCGAAGACCTCGCCGAGATTCTGGATCGGTCCGCAGGGGACGGCGGCGCGATCGAGGAGGCGGACGATCTCGTCGGTCGTGGAGTGCCCGAGGGCCGCGTCGATGATGTCGTAGAGCGCAAGGCGGTGCGCGCCGCGGTCGGCGTTGGTGCGGAACCGCGGGTCGTCACGCGCCGGTTCGAAGCCGAGCGCGGTGCAGAAGCGGCCCCAGATCGCGTCGTTGCCGACGGCGATGTTGACGAAGCCATCGGCGGTCGCGAAGGTGTCGTAGGGGGTGATGATCGGGTGGCGGTTGCCGAGCATCGCCGGGGTCTCGCCGGTCGCGAACAGGATCCCCGCCTGATACGTGAGCAGGGCGACCTGGCCGCCGAGCATCGAGGTGTCGATGTACGCGCCTTTCCGCTCCGGATCACGCTCGCGGCCGAAGAGAGCACCGGCAATCGCGAAGGCCGCGAACATCCCGGCCGCGATGTCGGCGATCGGGACCCCGAGCTTGGTCGGCATCCCGCCTTCCTCGCCGGTCACGCTCATCATCCCGCTCATGCCCTGCACGATCAGGTCGTAGGCGGTCCGGGTGCGGCCCGGCCCGGTCTGGCCGAAGCCCGAGATCGAGGCGAAGACGAGCGACGGGTTGCGGGCGTGGACGGCGTCGTAACCGAAGCCGAGCCGGTCGATCGTGCCGGGCGAGAAGTTCTCGACCAGCACATCGGCCCCGTCGATCAGCTTCCAGAGGATCTCGCAACCCGCGTCGGACTTGAGATCGAGCGCGATCGAGCGCTTGTTGCGGTTGACGGTCAGGAAGTAGGAGGATTCGCTCTCGATGAAGGGTGGCCCCCACTGGCGGGTGTCGTCGCCTCGTCCGGGCTGCTCGATCTTGATCACGTCGGCGCCGAAATCGCCGAGCATCATCGTGGCGTAGGGCCCGGTCATGACGCGGGTGAGATCGACGACCTTGACTCCGGTGAGCGGTCCCGCCGACCCCGGTGCTCGCTCCTCGCCCGACCCATCCGTCACCGAACCTCCCTGACCGTGTCACGTTCAGTCGTGCGCATGCAGAGCAGCCCCCGGACATGGCGGCTGATTGTAGCACCCGGTCCGGACAAGAACGCGGCCTTACAAACGATGCTACGGCGAGAAACGCTCAAATCAATCGGGGCGCACCTACTTCGGCCGGAGTATGAAGCTCCGCAACGCGGAACCTGCTGTCTTGGCGCCGTTACAAATCCTTGTAGTAACGAACCAGGGGGAGCGCGGTGAAGCCGGCCTTCTCGTACGACCGCCTGGCGGGCGCGTGCCCCGAATCCCCACCAGTGCCGACGACGGCCAGCTTCATTCCGGCGTCTTTCATCTGGCGAAGGGCGAAGGTGTTGAGCTCGGTCCCGATCCCGCGGTTCTGATGCTCGGGATGGACCGCCAGCAACTGGATCTCCCCGACACCGGTTTCAACATTCAACTCGATCACGACAAAGCCGGCGATCGCTCGATCAAGTTCCGCTACCCAGGTCACGCGGTTCTCGCTCTCCCCGCACATCTCCCTGACAACCGCCTCCTGGCCGCTCCGCCAGTCCGGGTAGATCCGACCAAAGATCGCCGCGCCCAGCACCTGCTCGAACGAAAAAAAGACCGGCGCCCACGCCAGCAGCGAGAGCCGCACCAACTCGTCGATCTCGGCATCACCAACACGTCGAATGTGCACGTTCGCAACCTCATCCGGAGTGTCGGATCCGGGCGCCGTCGAGGATCCAGGGAGAGCCTGGCCGCACCGTCAACATTGTCCCGTGCAGTCGATACGAAATATTGACGCGTAACGTACAGCTACGTGAATCTGGACCGCAACCTGACGACGGGTGATCCCCGCCGTCCGTATCGCGTTGGACGGTACAGCGCCCGCGTTTGGGGACATCGGGAATGAGGCGTGGCGGCTGATCGCGGCACCGATCCGTTCGCTATCGTGAGGAAATCGTACTGGGCGCGAGATGCGAGAGGGCACGCTTCCACATTGGGATGACAACGAGGTGACCTACCTGAGGGTTCATCTCGACTCTGGAGTCCGGGAGGTGCTGCTTCCACCAGGTGGCGTGCCTGCTCCCGGCGACCGGATCCTTCGCACCGTAGAGCAGGAGTGTCTTCGCGGCCACCTCCCGGGGCTCGAAGCCCCAAGGTTGCAGCGTGTAGCCGGCAATGTCCCGCACCATGCCCGCCGCGCCCTGAACAAAGGCATCGCGCAGCATGAGGATGAGGCGCTCGCGGGCGCCGAGGTCGGCAATGACAGCCGAGTCGGCGTCACTCGTTCCAAGCAGATCAAGGCCAAGCTCCGGCGGCACCTCGCCGGGCAGCATCGCGCCGAACTGCGCGTCCATGATCTCGTGCGCTTCGTCTGGTCCAAGCCCCCGCATCGCATCGATCAGTGCCTGCTGTTCGGGCGGAATCCATGGCACCGCCTCCTGTGGCGCTGGTGTCGCGATCACGACGACCCGATCGACCAGATTCGGCCGGCGGGCGGCGAGGGCAAGCGCCACACGACCACCTGCCGACCAGCCGGCAATACCGACGGGTCCGCAAGATTCGCGATCGAGGACGGTCGCCAGGTCGTCCGCCGCCGCACTGACACTGGCCCACGTTCCCGGCACCGTGGGATCAGACTGCCCATAGCCCGGTCGGTCGACGGCAAGGAGCGTGATGTCGCGCTTCATCGTCTCCTCCGGTTCAGGATCGAACGCACCCGATCCCGGCGCGGGGTGACAGAGGACTACCGTCCTGCCCGACGTACCCTTGACGAGCCGGTGAATTGCGACGAGCCGGCCGTCAGCCGCCGGGAACCGCTCCACCTCATGATCGGCCACGACGATCTCCCTTCATCAGCGCCGACACGCCGGCGGCCCCACTCGTCCCGCTCTCACCTCGAATGAGATTGCTTGAGCCGATCGTAACGAAGAATGAGGACACTTTCGTTCCTCTTTATCGGAGAGGGGTGGAACGTGCCAAGATTTGCCCTCCTGCACGTGAGGTCACGTTCAGCGTCCTACCGTCCCCCCGCCCAGGCTGCAGCCCATGACATCCAGCTGGAGAGGTGAAGCTGCCGGAGGCCAAGCGGGGAGTTGTGTCGCTACCCCGGCGCTGGGTGGTGGAGCGGTCGTTTGTCTGGAAAAGCCAGTGCCGACGGCTGGCTCGAGACTATGAATGATTGCCGGAAACAATGGCATGCTTACATTTCGTGGCCTTTGCCTGCCTGATGCTGCAGCAACTCTTCACCCTCGCCGGTAAAAGTCCCTAACACACTCTAGTGGTCTGTCACGCGTCAACCGCCGGCCTTGGCGGCACCGTTTGGGGCGGACATGGAGTCCGCCCGTACGACGGGAGGTGCGGCCCGCTCGACCGTGCATGGCAGATCAGCCCTGACAGATCACTAGTAGTGCGTCAGGCGTGATCTGCCGGTGGCAGGGAAGGTGCGGGCGTCGTGAGCAGTGACCCGCATGTCCGCCGCAGGAGACCCCGCCATGGCCTATCCCTATCGCATTGTCCTGACCGAAGC